>Ga0102943_1000286_pt1 | contig 35407 bp, 24 predicted proteins | sample SalPonC_black_MG_FD_78174 | JGI IMG/M metagenome (GOLD analysis project Ga0102943, IMG submission 78174) | Salt pond soil microbial communities from South San Francisco under conditions of wetland restoration - Salt Pond MetaG... | ecosystem: Environmental > Aquatic > Marine > Intertidal zone >...
CTGCCGAGGAACCGCGAGGCAGGTCAAATGTATTTTTACTAATACTTACACTTCCCTTTGGTCCGATGATATCTTTCACGAAGTAGGCCTGCTCGCTCATCATGGGCCCCCATCCGGATTCATACCAACCGACGGAACCATCATCAAATCGCACCTGAAGCTGACCGTAATTGTATTGGTCTTCAGCGATTTCGTCGCTCAGCCGGGCTCCGATCGCATGCACACTGATCGGTTTAGCTTTGGTCATCTGGCACATTACATCTACATAATGCACGCCACAGTCTACAATAGGAGACATTGCTTCCATGATATTTTTATGCACATTCCATTCGCCGCCTGTGCTCTGCTGATTCAGATTCATTCGCATCACGAGAGGTTTGCCGAGTCCTTGGGCCAGGTCGATAAATTTCTTCCACCCTGGGTGATGCCTGAGAATATAACCAACAACAACTTTTTTGTTCGCTTTTTCAGCAGCAGCTACAATCGCCTCAGCATCTTCAACTGTTTCGGAAATCGGTTTTTCAACAAACACATGAGCTCCGGCTTCCAACGATTTAATCGTGTACTCGGCGTGAGTTGTTGGATAAGTGCTGATACAAACAGCATCCGGTGAGGTTTTGGCGAGTGCGTCGTCAAAGTTATCGTACAAGGGCAGACCACCAAGTTCATCGGAAAGGCGTTGTTTACTGTCGCCACGGCTGACAAGCCCCACAATGTTAAAATCATCCAGTTTATGATAGGCCCTGGCATGAGAAGTTCCCATATTGCCACAGCCAACAACAAGTACATTAATTTTTTCAGCCATTGATTCGTTGATTTAAATGATTTGGTTTTTACAACTAATTGTAAAACGGGCAGATTACCCTTTGCTTAAAAATTTAATATTGGATTTTATTACAATGGGGCCGAATTCTTCTAAACAGGCCCCGACGGTTCGGGATGGATGGGCCACTGAGCGGCTATTTCAACCTTTCACTCTGTTAAAGCTCATGGTTTTAAGCATCCAATCCGGTAAAGGTTTTTTGTGTTTTCTTTTCTTAATGTTGATAAACCAACCCCATTTTTTAATAATCGGGAGTTTATGGGCTTCAACAAATTCAATGAGTGTGCCGTCGGGGTCTTCGATGTAGGAAAACTGACCGGCTGCTTCACCCATATCAAATGAAGAAGCACTGTCAATTGTGAATGGGTATCCAAGGTCCTCACACTTTTCCTGAAGGCTGCCCATATCCGTAACATCAAAACATAGATGGATAAAACCGGGATCACCCCAAAAGCGATCATCATAAATTTTTCGAGGTTTTCGGTCTATAGATTGAATCAGCTCAATGTCAATATGACCAAAAAGCCTGCTAAACGCACCGATATCTTTTTGCTTTTTTCGAAGAAGCACACGCCTGAAATTTTGATTGTCGTCCAGGTCAGTAAATGTACCTGTTTTGTCATAGATTACTTCCTCGAAACCAAGTGCAATGGTATAGAGCGGGAGAACGGCATCAATATTACTCACCCCAATCATAGCTCCGCAGACACCTCCGGTAAAGTGCGATCCTTTTTTAAACCATGAATTTCCTTTTACAACCTGGAAGAGATTATGGTATGGATCTTTGGTCCAGAATGTAAGCTCTCCGTTTGGTAATTCATGAAGTTCAGAAAGTGTTTTATTCCCCAAATTTTTGAATTGGTGATAGGTTTTTTGAACGTCTTTACATTTTATCTTAACAGCGTTTATTCCAAAATCACCAAGCTGAATATCAAAGTCACATTTTTTTGGTTGGCGGCTTTTAAATTGCCAGATCTCAAAACCACCACCTCCGCTTAGGTTCAAAGCAAGCAGAGCGCGACGAGAGTGAACATTTCCGCCTGTGTAGGGAGTCATAAGAGTTGCTTCGGCTTCGTCATCAAAAACAGGGATGTCAGTTCCAAAAAATTTTCGATACCAGGGCCAGGCTTCATCAATATTTGTGACTCCGATGCCTACCTGTTGAATACCGGTTACTAACTGTTGCAATATGATTTATTATTTCGTTAGGATGATTAAAAAATAATTCTGTTTAGATTTATCAACAGAAGTACTAAACGATGATAAGTTAACTTTGATCTGAGGAAGTTGAAAATGAAAAAGATGGATTTTCTTTTTGTGAGAGGGGTTCGTTTTCAATTTTCTGCTGGTAAAAATATTCAACATCCGTAAGAGTATTTGTGTCTGAAGGTCCTAAATCCCAGCGTATAGCTTTGAATCTTGGAAGGCGCAGTGTGTAACCTGCTTTCGTTCGTTTATTCACCTGGATATCATCAAACTCAATTTCCACAACCAGTTCCGGAATTAATCCAAGCGTCGGACCGTAGCGCTCAACCGTCAGCTCTTTTACCTTTCGATTGATTTTTCTGAGCTCATCATCTGTATATCCGCCATACGCTTTTCCGATCGGAATAAACTCCTCTTCATATCGCTCATCATCTTTCACGGAGATTCCAAGTGTAAAATCGGAATAAGTGCCTCCGCGCTTACCACTTCCTGCATGGGCATACATAATCACCGTATCGAAAGAGCCGCCCGGTTTTTTTACCTTCAGCCACGATTTTCGCCGCTGACCATATTCATAATGACTCTCCTTATGCTTCAGCATCAATCCCTCATTTCCATGCTCGAGTGCCCGCTTGAATAACCTCTCAATATCATCATCGCTGGAGATCTCAAACTGAACGGATGTAGGCAGATGATACTCCTCAGCCAGTTCTTCGAGAAGTGTTCGCCGTTCGGGTAGTTTCAAATCAAAAATGGGTTTCCCATTGGTGAAGAGCAGATCATAGGCGATAAAAAGGACAGGATATTTTTCGAGGACTTTTTTGCCGGGCTTTTTGATACCCATCCTTTTTTGAAGCAGTTGAAATGGCAGGATCGTATCATCTTTGTAGACACATATTTCGCCATCAAAAACGGTGGGCGGAAGTTGACGTTCTCTGAAAAAAGAGATGACATCAGGGAAAGATCGCGTAATATCATTCAGATCCCTGGAATAGATTTTTATTTCATCGCCGTGAACGTGCACTTGCGCCCTCATGCCATCGAATTTTTCTTCAGCGATGTATTCTTCGATGTTATCAACAGCCCTGCTCTCAATGGGTGAGGCAAGCATAAAGGAGAGGGGATGGTAGAGTTTAAACCGGGCCTCCTCCAATTGATTATGCTTAGCCAAAATAGCTGTTTTACCAATGCTGCCGGTAATCATATGAGCATATCGAACGTCCTCCCTATCGAGCTTAAATGCTTTTGCAATAGAGGAAACCACACTACGTGTTTCAAAGCCAATTCGCAGTGATCCCTGGCCTAACATTCGAATGAAATATTTGATCTCAACCGGTGTCATTCGCTGCCAGGTTTCCCAAAGAATTTTTTCTTTATCAGCTCGGGAGGAGACGGTGTATAATCGATCAAAAATTTCGTCAACTTGTTCAAGGGAAAGATTTTTTGGGTCACGTTTTTCAATGGCTTCAGGGATGTTACTCATCAACCGTTCAATCGTTTCGGAGCTGCTTCCTGTGGCTGTTCTGCAGGGTTTGAAAACAAGGTCGTAATCGATCTCACAAAATTTTGCGGCGGCCAACCCGCTGGTCCGGCTCCCGACCGATGCCCTTTTGCCGCTGATCTCTTCAAATGCACCCTCGGCAGTAAACTGAGCAGCAAGGTGTAGCTCGCGGTCTGTACTCAACTGGCGAAGATATTCGGCAAAAATTCGAATCTTCGAATTCGTACTTCGGGTCTGCCGAATCGTCTGGATGACCTTGCAAAGCGTGTAAAAGTTGAAGTTTTCAGAGTTCATTGTAGTTCAAAATGCTTCTTTAATTTAACGTGAGTTTGATAAAATGGATATTGAGGCCTCGAATTTCTCCTCATTTCCAAGGAGGGGACTAAGGAGTGGTTGAAATCGGAAAAATAATACAATCAAAACTTTAATTTGTAAGGCTACCTCCCCCAGAAGGCTCTCTAAAAATGATGTCATTCTGAACTTGATTCAGAATCTCCAATCATTTATCAAGTTTGGAGATACCGGATCGTGGTCCGGTATGACAAAATTTAGTTTATCGATTTCCTCACATCCTTTTTGGGCAGCCTCAGTACAATTGTTTATCATACATCTGCAATCATCTAAATCAATCAACATGAACTTTAAAAAGCCCGTTGTTTCTGTTTAGTTTCACCGGGTGATCATAAATATCACTTAGATTTTCTGAATTTAGAATCTCTTTTTTTGATCCGTCAAAAGCTTTCCGGCCATGTTTTAAAAGTACGATTCGTTCGATTTCGGGAATCAACTCTTCGATATGGTGGGTGACAAGAATCAGTGTTGTGTCGTTTTGAACTACTTTTCGGATCTGCTCCATGAATTTATGCCGGGCTACAAAATCGAGTGCGGTTGTCGGTTCGTCAATTATCAGGACTTCCGGTTCTGTGACTAATGCTCTTGAAATCAAAACCCGCCGAACTTCTCCGGTGGACATCTCATCCAGGAACTTCTCCGCCAAGTGAGCGGCATCCATCAGGGAGAGAGCATCCTCCGCTTTTTCAAACAAATTATCAGAAATGATTTGATGTGGAAAGAGACGAAGGCTCGAAAAGAAACCGGTGACCACGACATCCAATCCAGAAATGTGACCCTCTTTTGTGTTATGCAAAAAACTGTTTTGCAAATCGCTGGAAACGATGCTTAGTTTCGATTTCAGCTCTTCCAAAATCCACTGATCTTTTCCGAACATTCGAACGGGCGGCGCTCCTTCTTTATTCGCAATGGGGTAAATCTCTTGTGTGATCAATTTGATGAAGGTTGATTTCCCGGAACCGTTCGGTCCAATAATTGCCGTATTCTCATTCATCTGAATGGTAAGCGAAAGGTGATCCAGGATATTCACTCCGTCACGCCGGACGGTCGCTTCATTCATCTCGAGAATGGGAGGCTGGTTGTGCTGTTCTTTTTGATTCATAACCGGATGTTCTTAATCCTCTTCGTTCATTTCAATATCAATATGTCCGGCGTTGATATTCTCCTTTTCAAGGTAATGCTGAACAACGGCGGGATTTGGGGTATGTGTGATAAAAACTTTCTTTGGATTGAGCTGTTTGCAAAAATTAATCAACTCAAAAAAATCAAGATGATCGGAAAGTGGAATCAGCTTGTCTACCGTGAGTTGGGTTCGCCGTGATTCATTTGACGCCCATCCCGAACAGTACGCAATTCGCTTTTTGGATACGTTTGAAGCAAATCCATTCGAGAAAGCAGAAGAGGGACAGATCAGGATATTTCCTTCGCAAGTCTCTCGATCATAGGCCTCATATTTTCCAAGATCAATTCCATTTGCATCATAAACGGGACACATTTTATGCCCTGCACCGTGAATCATTACATTGTGATTTAGGGGAGCTACAAGATGCATAATTTCCTGCGCTTTGCCGAGATTATATGCCAGGAAAACGGGGGTGTAATTTTCAGTGAGTGTGTCGGATGCGAACGAACGGACCTCTTCAGCAAGTTCATCATTTGTTTTCCAGCGGTAGATCGGTAAGCTGAATGTGGCTTCGGTGATGAGAATATCCACCTGATCGGGTGCTTCAAATCCTTCGGTGGCAGGGGAGGGCGGCGTTCGGAAATCTCCGGTGTAGAGGAGTGATTCTTTATCTGATTCAAGGTAGATCATTGCCGATCCAAGAATATGGCCGGCGGGATAAATTTTTGCTTTGAATCGATCCGACTCAACTGTTTCGCCAAAATCAAGTGCGTGGCCTTCTCCTTTGAATCCACGATGCCGCATAAGGTCGATCGTAGCTTTGGATGCGTACGCTTTTGAAGACCGGTTGCGCGGCATATGATCGGCATGAGCATGGCTCACAAAAACATAATCCGCATCCGGGTGGTGGGCATCAACGGCCACCTTCAAATCAGGAAAATAAAGCCCTTGATATCCTGCTTTTTGAATTTTCATTGTAAAAAATTTTGACTGACCTAACTGGCGCAAGTTTGCAACTTGTGCAGTTAAATGATCCAAGTTAAAAACTTGAACCAGTTGGTGATTAAAGATAAACTGCAGAGAATGCAGGTTTCACTGAGAAATTTCTAAATTGAACTCATTCGCTCTATCAAAACATAACATAGCAGGAAGAGAATAATTCCGATTGATATCAGGTTTGCAGCAACAAAACGAATTTTTTTATCTAAATCATCTTTCTGTTTTATAATTGCCTGAGATGTTTGAGGCCACATCACCAGCAGTTGACCTAACATAAAAACGATCAAAAGCGACCAGATTGAGAAAAACAGTTCCACCCATGAAAATGGGAAAAATGAAAGTACAAGGCATGGAATTGTAAACAGCAGAAAATACTTTAACACTTTACGCCAGAAAAGGGGTGGTTTATCTTCATTTGCAGCTTCAACCAAGAACTGTTTCACCAAATCTGTTTTTATCAGCAGGTAAACACCAAAGCTCGTTAAAAGAGCCCCAAAAGCAATGTAATAGGCGATAAACCACTGTGTTGAAAAGTATTCCATTATTCAGATTTGTGCTCTTCCGAAATATTTAGTCCTTCTTTAGGATACATGATAGAAAAAATCACTGAGATTGTGAGCATAACAACAATCACTCCAAGTGTAAAGATGGGGCAAATTAAAGATGGCGCAAACGTTTCGCTTGTGACCGATTCGGCAGGCGAAAGACCCAATCGCCAGCCGAAGGCTACTCAATCAAAACACGTTTATCAGTTGTTTTCAACGCTTTCGGGATAGAACTGCAGATCGATTCTTTAAACGCTGCAATAATTGTTTGCTTGAGATGTTTCCGGCCAAAAATGAGGCGTAGTTTTCGGGAGGGAACGGGATCTTCAAACTCTTTAACAACAGCATTCGCACAATTGCTGTCGAACTCCTGGACGGCTGTCCAAGGCAACAGAGTCATGCCGAAATTTTGTTCGACAAGCCGCTTTAGTGTTTCCAGGTTTCCGCTCTTAAACTCAATTGGCGAGGAGTTATTTTTTTTCGTGGTTTCTTTGCAAAGTTTCACTGCCTGGTCTCTAAAGCAATGTCCTTCATTTAGCAACCAAATATTCGTTCGATCCAAATCATCTACAGAAAGTTTTTCCTTTTCTACGAGAGGATGATTGTGGGAGAGATATCCAAGAAATGGCTCAACAAAAAGGTCTTCCGTATAAATAAAACTTTGATCGGTTGGTGTAGCGATAATACCGGCATCCAACTGATCGTTGCCAAGTTGCTCGATCACCTCTTGGGTTAGCAGCTCCTCAAAAATTAAATTTACTTGCGGATATTTTTTCAGAAATGATCGAAGAAAAAGCGGAACCAAATAAGGTGCAACTGTTGGAATGATTCCTACTTTAAAGGTGCCTTTTAATTCATTCTCTTTAAAGTTGGCAATATCAGAAAGCTGCTTCGACTCCTTCAGGATTGTTTTTGCCTGTTCAATAACTTTTTCACCAATCTCCGTGGGAATGACAGGCGATTTAGATCGGTCAAAAATAGTGATGCCGAGTTCATCCTCCAGCTTATGAATCTGCATACTGAGCGTCGGCTGGGTAACATAACTTTTCTCCGCGGCTGTAGCAAAATGCCGGTATTTATCAACAGCAACGATGTAAGAGAGTTGTGTAAGTGTCATGGAGTAATAATACCTCTAATCCAATAATTAACTATTCTTTAGAAACAATAAAAGTACGAAATTGAGGGCAAAGATAAACGGTCAAGTGTTTCGGCGGCAGAAGAATCATCGGATGAGTGTCTGGAGATAGAATAAAATAATTGGTTTGTACACTCATCCGATGAATGGAATGGGGTTTGATTCGACTGCAAAGTTTTCCTCGGCCGAATTCTTGGATGAAGCTCATTGAATTCACCAACCGAGAAAACCAATCGGCAGGTGATGATGATCACTTCTAACCGTTAACTGATCAATGTTTAGTTAAGATAGGGAGGCCGTTCGAGGGTACTGTTTTCAAGCAAAAGACAATTGCCGCAAGCAGCCGGATTGTTCGTATTAAACCCTTGCGGGCATGGGTTTTGGATATATGTTTCCAGATCCGGTCGCACAAGAAATGATCTGGAAGTATCAATTGCAACTGCTTCAAAATAACCAAAAGCTTCGGTCAGATCACCATTTTCATTTTGAATATTACCGGGAATAGTTGCCGGAGGAACATCAAAAATAGTTCCGGTTTGGTTGATTGCATCATCAACTTTTTGCCAGTAATTATATCTTCGTTCCGTCACAGATGAGACAATCAAATTCACATAATGACGAATGTAAAACTGATCTGGGATAATGTCTTTAATCCCCAAAAATTGACGTTCAATAGTCTCAGATCCAGATTCTCGAGTTGAGTAAAGAAAAATTGTTTGCGGATTAATTGGATCCGTTACATAACAAGTATTGGCAGGGGGAGCAATCGGACTGGAAGGTTCTGTTTCCCTGAAGAGGTACATACTTTCAAGATCCCATTTCAGAAATAACGGATTTTCATGCTGAGGAATTTGAGTGTTCGCGTAAATATAAATCCCCTCAGCTTCTACAACGTTTCCTCGCGTAGGTTGATGTTCATAAAGGCCGGGTTCAAGAATCACTTCATCTGTACCGGTATGCATCGGAATGGTTTCAGGGAGTGACGAAAAAGTTCGTCCATCCCGCAGCTCAATTTCTATATGATAGGTTTCATCTCGTTCGCCGCTGATAATATTCCCTGGCAAGATATATCTGCCTGCAGTCTCAGTTTCAATGTAATATTCTTGCTCTCCCCGGTCATTAAAAATCGTTACTTGCGCTCCCGTTTCGGGGAGCGGCAGAGAGTTTTCAGTTGTGGTCATACCAAGCTGAAGATAATACGGCCCGGGACCATCATGGATTTTCCCACTGACTACAAGCTGTCCTTGTGATTTTTTTGAATCGAACGAGATCTGATCAATGCATCCACCGAGAAAGCCAGCCAGAAGCACCATCAAAAAGAATATGTGGTTGAAGCGATTCACAGGGTTAAAAACTGATGTTATAGGTGAATGATGGAATTACGGATCCCAACACAGACAATTTATACGCTTGTGGAACTGAACCTCGATCAGGCCGTTGATAAAAGACCGAGAACGCGTTTTTTCTGCCTAACACATTGTAGAGTGTAAAGTTGGCTGTGGATTCAATTCGGTTGTTGGGATCGGGATCCCACGCTTTCCAGATATTTTCTGCGATGGTGAATGAGATGTCTAAGCGAATGTAATCGGGAATTCGGTACTCATTTCGATCAGAATAAACAGGCACCGTTGTTGATCCGTCAATGTAACTTGAGCTCAGAGCCGTGATGGGCCGCCCGCTTCTCCAGGTGAATTGCATGGAAAATGCACTCTCTTCACCCAAATCCCGAATGGCCGTTACATTTACTTGGTGCGGTTGGTCATAACTCGCAGGAAACCAATCCCCATCGTTGATTTGTTCGCCTATTGTTGCATTATCGGCTTTCACAAAAATTCGTCCATATGTGTAAGAGAGCCAACCGGTCCAAGTCCCGCTGTTTTTCCTGGTACTGAATTCTGCACCATACGCCAAACCTTTTCCAGCCAGTAGTTCCGTTTCAATGTTTGGATTCATGAACAGCTGGGCGAAATTGTTGTACTCCACAATATCATCAATATCCCGATAGTAGAGTTCGAGAGATGTTTCGAGTTCTGGATACTCAAAATTTCGATAATACCCGATCGAATAGTTGTGCGCTTTTTGTGGCGGAATGTGTGTGGTACTCACCTGCCAGATATCAGCCGGAGTGGGGGACATTGTATTCGATAGCTGATGAATATATTGCCGCGTCCGATTATAACTCAGCTTTATCGAACTCTTATCATTAATTGAGAATCTTGAGGATAGCCGCGGCTCAAACCCACTGTACTGAATGATTTTCTCACCCGAGGAATATTCTGTTGAACCAATAATAGAGTCAGTTGATCGTGGAACTCCCTCTTCATATTCATTCACAAGAGCCGGTCCCAACTGCTGATACGTGGTATGGCGAACTCCAAGCGAAAGTAAAATGGATGAAGTGAAATCAATCTCGCTGCCCAGATAGAACGATAATTCCTGCCCACTATCTTTATCTACGCTGTCAGATTGAAGATTTGAATCGTCATTGTAAGCTTCAATAGTTTCGTCATCACTGGAATATCGGGTCCACTCAGCACCGGCTCGCAGAGATACATTCTCGATTCCCGTATAGAACAGATTTTCTTTCAACTTTGTATATCCGATTCCGTTCTGCAATAAGAATGATTGCGGACCGGAGGGCGTGAAAAATTCACTATCGTACCGGTTGATATCTGCCGTGAGATTAGAATATAAATGATCAGAAAATGCGCTCGACCAATTCAGATCTGCTAGTTGATTCGACCATGAATAACCGAATTGATCCGAATATCTGAAGTAATCTCTGTTGCCATACAGTGATACTGAAAGAAGATTGTTTTCATTGAAATCGTGGGTGATGTTCAGATAACCATCATAGAAATTGGCACTGCTTCCATAGATATCCGCATCAATTGGGAACCTAGCGAGTTCACGGTCTTTTCCCGCCAACGCAAATACAACTCCCGATGCAGCACCACGGGTTGATAACAAATACGATGTTTTATTTTTGATAATCGGCCCTTCGATTGTAGCTCGTGCAGTGTAAAGACCAATTCCACCGTGAAATGAGAATTCTTCAGTTGATCCCCGTTTCATCGAAACATCAAGCACGGATGAGAGTCGTCCGCCAAACTGTTCGGGCATGTGGCCTTTGTAGAGAGAAAATTCTTCAGTGGCATCGGGACTAAAAACAGAAAACAATCCAAGAATGTGAGACGGATTAAAAATCGGAGCACCATTCATCAAAACAAGATTTTGATCCTGACTACCGCCCCTCACATTAAAGCCGGATGCACCTTCTCCCACCGTTTGTACTCCGGCCATTGAGGTCAGTGAGTTGATCACATCAATTTCTCCCATCAACACCGGAACTTCACTCAGATCCCTGATGGAAAGCACTTCTATTCCTGTAACCGCACCTCGTAACTGATCGGTTCGCCCGGCTCCTTCAACAATGATCTCTTCAAGTCCCATTTCAGATTTCTGCATCTGAATGTTCAGTTCCCCATCCGAATAAACCACGATGCCAAACTCCTGTGCGACCATACCCAGGAATTGAACGCGGACAGTAAACTGGCCTTTGGGAAGTTGTATCTCATAAGTGCCTGTGGAATCGGCCGCGGTTCCCCTTTGTAGTTCTTCAACAAAAAAAGTGGCTCCCTGGAGTGGTTCACCCGTCTCAGCATCAGTAATTTCTCCTGTTAGCTCCGCAAAAGGGTCCGACGATGGATCGTCAGAATTGCCTATAGTGTTAAGACTATCTGGTTGTACTTGAGCATTCAGGAATCCTGGAATTGCAAGGCATATAAGAAATAAAATTGAATAGTTTTTCATCCACATAAATTTCGATACTGAAAGTGGAAAAAAGTCTGCGAAATTGCGAACTATTTTTGATTGTTAATCCATGTTTTTGCAGGTTTTAACGAAGTGTAAAATGAATAAAAATTGTATTGATGAACACAATAAGCAAACATTTGATAATCTCAGGCCGGGTTCAAGGTGTAGGCTTTCGATATTTTACCTACAGAAATGCCAAAGAACTGCGACTGAAAGGCTGGGTGAAAAATCTTCGGGATGGAACTGTTGAAACAGTATTTACGGGTGATGCAGAAAATGTTTATGAGATGGTCGACAAATTAAAAGAAGGTCCGGCTTCGGCACGTGTTGAAAACATAGAAAATGTTGATGGTTCTGCCGATACAGACAATTTCAACGATTTTACCATCAAGAGATGAGACTTTTTGTTTCCATCGATTTTCCTGTAAGTACAAGGGAAGAGATTCTATCCTGGATCCCGGAGCAAGAAGGCTGGAGGAAAGTTTCGATAAACCAACTGCACCTGACGTTGGTGTTTCTTGGAGACTGTTCAGAAGCTGAGAAAGATGAAATTCATGGGAAACTATCAGAAATAGTATTTACACCATTCAACTTAAAAATTTCGGGATTAGGAGCATTTCCGAACGAATCTTCACCGAGAATCATATGGGCGGGAGTCACCCAAAATGAATTGATCATGAATCTGCAGGTGAAAATTTCTGATCGGCTTGAAGATCATATCAATTCAAAAAAAAATCATTCCTATATACCTCATATAACCGTGGCCCGGAAAAAATCTCGAAAGGGTGACAATCGAGTTATAAAAAAGAACCTCCAAAAGGATACCGGGCAACTTGTAGAAAAAGTAAATTCATTCCAACTTAAGCAGAGCTTTTTAAAATCTTCGGGAAGTGAGCACCAAACTCTTCATAGTTATTCCTGAAAGATTTATTAGTTTCCAACCTTTTCATTAAGAATAATCGGGTAATAAAGATTAAGGCCAGATACAGATTTGAAAAGTTTATCATCGGGTAAACGGTACATGCAATGGCAGAAGGGTGGAGAAATCTACAAGGCGTTTGGATTGGCCGCAGTTGTGTATTTCACGGTGATGTTTACAGGGGCGCGGCCCTTACATGAGTGGGTATTTACTCAATGGATGTTCTCCTACGAGAATGGTTTCATAAAACGAGGTCTGCATGGAGAGATTCTTCGTTTAATGGGGTTTGAAATCAGTTATCTGCTGATATTCACCATTATATTGATACTGCTTTTGATATTAAACATTGCACTCATTTTACTATTCACGAAGCCACTTCGCAGTGATACATTCGGTAGTTTAAGTTTAAGAGAACAACTTTCAGCCTCGAACTGGACTGAAAAACCGATACACATTGGATTGGCGCTGTTTTGTTTAACGGCCCTGCTTCATTCCACGACACTTCAACGATTCTTCCAATTCCCGGGGTATTTAGAGCATCTTCAATTGATACTGGTTTTAGGAACGCTATTTATTTTAGATAGGATACTCAGAAAGAATGAAAAGTCACAACAGATTTACTCCTTTTTGATGATAGGCGGACTCTGTTTTACTTCTCTTTTTATACATGAAGGGTTTCTGTTTTTCTACCTCCCCATGATCTTTATGTATTGGGTTTATCAACTACCGGGATCTATTGTATTCAATACTTTTCGGTTGATTTTGTTGGCAGGGCTGGTCTTCCAAACTTGGTTGATAGGGACATATGGTTTACTTCCGGCCGATCAGTACCAACCATTTTTAAATGAATTACAAAACCGGTTTGGTACAAATAATGTAGATATCGGATCGATGAAAGTGCTTTTCAGAGGATTTTCTACAAATCTCAATTTTACATGGAGCTGGTTTGAACAGCGTTTGACCGAAAAACTGATTCACCTCGGGTTCACAATTATTATTCTGAGTCCGACAGTCTACATTTTTTGGAATCTTTACAAAGAAGATTTTCGGAAGGGATGGAGAATCCTTTTTAAAAAACATGAAACTCAAACCTTATCAACACCGAAAAATTCGGTTCTCAAAGGATTATTGGTTTTAAGTTGTCTAACACCTTTAATCTTAATACCCATCGGTATCGATCTGTTCAGGTGGATCTCAATATCAATACTTAACCTATTTGTGATAACGGCCTTTCTGATGTCGGATCAAGAATTTCATAAAAGAGCGGCCGAAACATTCTATCGGTTGCGGTATCTGCTGGTATTAGTCATTGCATTATCTCTGATTTTTGGTGTGCTTGGAGTTACAAATAGTTTTTCATGGGTTTATAAACTAACTACTGATCTTGGTTTAGGTATATAATTTAAGATGTATCTCTACCAAAAAATCAGGTACTTTGTTTAATTAGTTGACCCGAATCAATGACAAATGAACACGATTAAAAAGATGGTTACACTGTTAGTTACGATTGCCGGGGGGTATCTTTTACTGCTCATCTTTATGTACTTGTTTCAAAGCAAGTTAATTTTTTTACCCTCGTCTGACCTGGTTGTAACTCCAAGCGAGGCAGGATTGCAAGCAGAAGATGTTTGGATTGAAACATCGGATGGTGAACGACTACACGGCTGGCATTTAACAAACGAGTTGACGGAATATATTGTGGTTCTATCTCATGGAAATGCCGGAAATATCAGTAACCGGATTGACATAGCAAAATTTTTACAGGAAGCTGGTGTTTCAGTGCTGATATATGATTACCGGGGTTATGGACAAAGTTCGGGGAAACCCAGTGAGGAAGGATTATACAGGGATATTGAAGCGGTTGTTAACTTTCTCAAAACAGATGAAGGATATTCCGAGCAGCAGATGATTATGTATGGACGATCGATGGGCGGAGCGGTTGCTTCATTCGCAGCAACCCGGTTCAATGTTGGAGGTTTGGTGTTGGATTCTGCATTTAAAAATGTTAAGGCGATGGTGAGTGATCTGTATCCTTTTGTTCCTTCATTTTTAGCTTCCTATGAATTTCCTACAGAGCAGCATGTTCAACAACTTTCGGATATTCCGGTTATGATCATGCACAGCCCGACTGATACCATCGTAGATATTTCGCATGGCAAAGCTTTGTTTGGTGCTGCAAACGACCCAAAAACTTTTGTTGAGTTGAGGGGTGGCCATAACGATAATTTTCATGCTTCAGTAGATATTTACAACAAACATTGGAAAAAGTTTTTACTGATGATTGATGAAGAGAAGAGATCAAGTATTAAGGAGAGATAAGTAAGAATCCCTCCATTCATCGGGCGAATAAAAGAACTGATAAACTAATTTCAAAATGGGTACGCTTATCCAACGAATCCCTTTACTAAAGGTACCAAAATTACCTAAATTCTAATTCTGCATTTCGCTGTTCGGTTAGTATATTTTGCAGCAGTAAGAGCTACTCCATTTCAGACCTTAAGAGAACCGTTTTATGTACCTGATTTTTGACACTGAGACAACCGGCCTTCCTGATAATTATTCAGCCCCGCTGACCGATTTCGACAACTGGCCGCGATGTGTTCAGCTTGCCTGGCAGGTTCATGATGAAACCGGAAAACTGATTTCCAAAGGCAACTATATCGTTAAGCCCGATGGGTTTACGATTCCTTTCAATTCTGAAAAGATTCATGGTATCTCTACAGAAAGAGCGCATGAAGAGGGAATTCCACTTGCCGATGTGATGGATGCTTTTAATGAAGATGTGAAAAATAGCACGTTCATTGTTGGACATAACCTGGAGTTTGATCTCAACATTATGGGATCGGAGTACTTGCGGGAGGAACGTGAAAATCCACTCACCGAAAAAATCCATATCGATACCAAGGATGATGCCACAGAATATTGTGCCATTCCGGGGGGGCGGGGCCGATACAAATGGCCGACACTTTCTGAACTGCACGATAAACTTTTTGATATAGGATTTGAGGAAGCACACAACGCTGCAGCGGATGTTGATGCTACTGCGAGAGCATTTCTTGAATTGGTTCGAATCGAGGTCATAAAACCGACATTTCCTGCAGAACCGGGTGCGATTCCACCAAATCCGGCAAAATTGATCGAACCGGATCACTACATGCCGAAAGTAGAGGATTTGCGACGGCGCGGCGTTACGGGAGAGGAGGAAGAAGTTTCATCGATCATTGATCTGCCGCAAGATCAAACAGGCCCGAAGGTGGATTCAAAATTTGTGCATCTTCACAATCATTCCAAGTATTCGGTGTTGCATGCTGCTTCCGGAGTGAAGGATTTAGTGAAGAAAGCCAAAGAGGATGGAATGCCGGCCGTGGCGCTCACCGACCTCGGAAATATGTACGGCGTATTTCATTTTGTGAAAGCCGCGAAAGCTGCGGGAATCAAACCGATTATTGGACTGGAAGCCTATTTTGTTGAAGACCGCCATGAAAAAAAGTTTACCCGCGACCGAAAGGATAAACGCTTCAGACAGGTATTCCTGGCGAAAAACCGGGAGGGATATGAGAACCTCGCGGAGATGTGTTCGCTTGGGTTTATTGAAGGTTATTATTATAAATTTCCGCGAATCGACCGCGAGCTGGTTCAGAAATACAGAAAAGGCTTGATCGCAACGACCGGCGGAATTGGCGGCGAAGTGCCGGACCTGATTTTGAATCGTGGGGAAAAGATTGCTGAAGAAGCGCTGAAATGGTGGTACGACCTCTTTGGTGACGATCTGTATATCGAACTGATGCGCCACGGCCTGGAAGAAGAGGAGCGTGTAAATGGCATTTTGTTGGAATTTGCTGATAAGTACAACATCAAGGTGATCGCTTCCAATAATACCTTTTACATGGAGGAGGACGATTCAAAAGCACACGACGCTTTGCTTTGCATAGATAACAACGAGTCGATCTCTACGCCGATAGGGAAAGGACGCGAGAAACGCTATGGATTCCCGAATGATGAGTTTTATTTCAAGACTCAGGATGAGATGAAGAAGTTGTTCGCAGATGTTCCCGAGGCGATCTCGAACACCATGGAAGTTGTGGATAAGATCGAAATGATCGATTTGGATCGCGAAGTGATTCTACCGCATTTCTCTCTGCCGGATTCTTTTGAAAAGGAAGATGACTACCTGCGTCACCTGACCATTGAAGGGGCGAAAGAACGCTACAATGAGTTGAATGACGAGGTGATGGATCGCATCAATCTCGAGCTGGAGATTATTGGCGAGATGGGCTTTGCCGGTTACTTTTTGATTGTTCAGGATTTTATTGCTGCAGCGAAAGAGATGGGAGTTTACGTGGGGCCGGGTCGTGGTTCTGCTGCCGGATCGGTTGTAGCTTTTTGTACGGGAATCACGAATATAGACCCGCTTGAGTATGATCTGCTTTTTGAGCGATTTCTCAATCCCGAGCGTGTATCGATGCCTGACATCGATATCGATTTTGATGATGACGGCCGACAGAAAGTGATCGATTATGTTGTAGACAAATATGGAAAAGGCCAGGTTGCACACATTATCACGTTTGGTACGATGGCAGCTCGTTCATCGGTTCGGGATGTAGCAAGAGTGTTAGACCTTCCACTGTCTGATGCCGACAGGCTCGCCAAACTCGTTCCCGAAACGATCGGGATTTCACTTGAAGAAGCATTTGGTGAAGTGAAAGAATTAAAGGAGTTCAAAGAGTCGGAATCACTTGAAGGACGGACACTTCAGATGGCCGAAACACTCGAAGGTTCGGTTCGAAATACAGGGATACATGCGGCGGGAATTATCATCGCCCCGGATAAACTCACCAAATATATACCGATCTGCACGGCCAAAGATGTTGATCTATACGTCACCCAGTTCGACGGCAAAGTGATTGAAGACGCCGGAATGCTGAAGATGGACTTTCTTGGGCTGAAGACACTCTCCATTCTGAAAACGGCAATTCAATTTGTAAAAGATAATCACGGAGTAGAGTATAACCTGGATGATATTCCACTGGACGATGAAGAGACATTCGAGATGTTCAAGAATGGCGCGACAGTTGGAATATTTCAGTTTGAGTCGGATGGAATGCGCAAGTACCTCAAACAGCTAAAACCGACCAGCATCAATGATTTGATAGCCATGAATGCGTTGTACCGACCTGGGCCGATGCAGTTCATTCCGGATTATATCAAGCGGAAACATGGTGAAGAGAAAGTTGAGTACGATCATGAAGATCTGATTGATCTTCTGGAACCGACCTATGGGATTATGATCTACCAGGAGCAGATCATGAAAGTGGCGCAGCGAATGGGCGGCTACACACTCGGTGAAGCGGATGTACTGCGGCGAATCATGGGTAAAAAACAACCTGAATTACTGCCGCCGGAAGAGGAAAAATTTGTGGGACGGGCCATCGAGAAAGGCTATGAAAAAGACACCGCCAAAAAGGTGTTCGACAAGATGGCGATGTTTGCCGGTTACGGATTTAATAAATCACACTCGGCTGCATATTCCGTGGTGGCCTATCAAACCATGTATTTCAAGGCGAATTATACGGCTGAATATATGGCAGCGGTCTTGAGCCACAACATGGGTAACATCACGAAAGTGAGTTTCTTTATCGAAGAGTGCCAGCGAATCGGTATTCCGGTGGACCCGCCAAATATTAACACCGCTGAAGGAAAGTTTGTAGCCAGAGAGGGTCGCGTTCAATATGGACTCTCAGCTATCAAAGGCGTGGGATCAGGTGCGATTGAACAGATTGTGGAGAACAGAAACGAGAAAGGTAAATTCCGTACTATTTTTGAATTTTCCTCACGTATAGATACTCGAGTTTGTAATAAAAAAACAATGGAAAGCCTTGCCCAGGCCGGCGCATTTGATACGCTTCATGAAAACCGTGCTCAGCTTTTGGCAAGTATTGAAGATGTGCTGAGTTACGCATCAAGAAAGCAGGAAGAAGAACGGCTCAACCAGGTCAGCCTGTTTGGCGACGGCTCATCCGGTGGTGGATTTGTCCAGGAGCCGAAACTGCGGGATTGCCCGCCTTGGACCAATATCGAACGCCTCAATAAAGAAAGGGAGTTGATCGGTTTTTACCTGAGTGGACATCCGCTGGATCGATATAAAGAGGATGCGGAACTGTTTGCAAGTCATACTCTTGCTTTAGACGAACTTGCCGATCTAAATGATCGCGACAAAGTGAAGGTGATAGCTATTATTACGGCTGTGAAGAGAATCACAGATAAAAAAGGGCGGCCAATGGCATTTGTTCAGGTTGAAGATCTGCAGGGAAGTATAGAAGTGTTGGTTTTCAGTGAAGTGTACGACAGGCACCAGGGACTGATTGCACCGGATACGGTTCTACTGATTGAAGGAACCATTTCTCAAAGAGATAGTCAGCCCAAGATTATTGCGAATAGCCTTGAGCGAGTTGAAAATCTGCGAGAAAAATTCCAAAATCAATTACAATTGAATATAAAACTGAATACTTCAGAAATTTCTGAAGATGAACTTCAGGAGTTGGCCACTCTTTTTGGGAGTCATTCAGGGGAAACACCGGTGAAGCTTCAGATCAAATCGGAGCACTCCAGTAAACCGATTCAGATGAACGTAAGAAAATATGTTGTAGAACCGTCTAATGAACTAATAAATGGACTTCGAAATGTTGTTGGACAGGAGGCTGTTCATTTATTGAATAACAAACAGCAGACACATTGACGGTATAAGATTTCGCAATCAGTTTGATAACTATTTGATATATGGTTATTGAAATTAATTTTACGATCTTTAATTTCTAATTGAAAAAAACAAAATTATCATTATGAGTAAACCACTTGAATTAACAGACAGCAATTTTGCTGATGAAGTAGAAAGTTCCGATTCACCCGTTCTTGTAGATTTTTGGGCCGAGTGGTGCGGACCTTGTCGAATGGTTGGGCCGATCGTGGAAGAACTTGCCGGAGAATATGAAGGAAAAGCTAAAATTGGCAAAGTTAATGTAGATAATAACCCGGAAGTTTCCGTTAAATATGGAATCAGAAGTATACCGGCTCTGCTAATTTTTAAAGACGGCGAGGTTGTAGATCAGATCATTGGTGCTGTGCCAAAGACTCAGATTAAAAATCAGCTTGACGCACAAATAGCGTAAATCTATTTTCAAATAAGTAAGGGCAATTCATGAATTGCCCTTATGGCTTAAAAATTTGAAACGGTATTAAGGCGATGAATTTTAATTCATCGCCTTTTTTGTGTTATTCAGAAAGTACAGAATCAAAGAAATGCTCCATCTCTTCGATGTAGTACACTCCATATTTGTTGAATGTTTGAACTGTACTGTCATTTGGTTTCCAGTCGAAGAAGGCGTGGCTTGCACCCCCAACTTGTACGTATTCAACACGCTGACCTTTCTCAACGAGTGCTTCCATATATGCCTTTACATTCTCATCAGAAATAAGCGGATCCTGCGTACCTCTGATTAAATAGTGAGGCATTGACAGTTCGCTTACATTAGGAATGTTGTGAATAGGAGAGATGGCTGCAACTTCAGCATCATCCGCTCCAGTCATGCCAAGCATCTGCAGCATATTGTCCCCCTCAAATGCAAATACTCCATAAGTGGGTGCTACACCTTTAATGGATGAGGTTAAATCAGTGCGTAAATCATCAACGGTTTTGCTTTCAGGAATATAAGTTGGGGAGTATTCATAGACACCTTCTGTCTCTCCAAATCCACCGTCTCCAACTCGGTCTGTCATGGTAGCAGCAGAGGCTGAGAGATGTCCGCCGGCACTATCGCCGGTAAGCAGAAGCCTGGAGGGATCACCGCCATATTCCTGAGCATGTTCCCGAATGTGGGCGATGGCACCAAACACATCTTCAATCAGGTCGGTCATAGTATTGGGAGTTTCATCGCCATCACCTGTTCCCAGCCACCGGTAATCTATACTGGCTACAACGTAATTTCCTCCTCGTGCAAATTGTCGTGCCATTCCTCGCATGATATCTTCATCGTTTGAGCGCCAGCCACCACCATGAATAATCACGAGAATCGGCAGATCTACAGCATCTTCAGGCGAATAAATATCATACTTTAATGGTTTTACACCTGGTTTAGCATATATAATGTCTGGAGAAAGGGTAAAACCATCAAGCAATGATTCTTCAACAAAAAATGCGCCAACATTCTTATTCCCATCAACAGTTACTTCAATTGAGGAAACGCGAGGTGTATCATAAAACATTGCACCCCAGGGTCCTGGCGTTGAGTAATAAATAGCATCAATTGCATGACCGGGATCTGCTGTTGCGGTTACAGTTAGAACAGTTCCCTCGGCATATTTGCCGTCAGCAGGTAATACCGGATCAAGGTCTATAGAACCGTTTATTGGTTCATCTACGGTTATAGTAAATTCAGAGGTCTGACTATTAGCTTTCGGTGAAATTAAAACTGCAAACAGAAGTGCAGTGAGTGCGATGTTTTTCATATTGAATGATCTTTTTTTGAAGTCAAGAATAACTGAAAAATACCACTGCATTTTCATTGTTACAATATAAAACATTAAGATATTCCAGGTGTGGAAAACGGATGCGAAACATTATTTTACAATGAAAAGATTATTTATTCAGAACTATATTTTAACTTTCGCTGTTTTCTGACGCTAGATATACAAATCAAAGCTAAAAGGTATTTTTTTGAAGAGAATTATTACAATAATCATTGTTCTTGTGGTGATTGGCGGGTTATCCTACCCCAAAGTTAAACCGCTGCTTAGTTCATCCGGTGAGGATCAAGTTTCTACAAATTCCGGAAACAACAATTTGTTGGAAGTTGAGGCTGTAGAGATGGACTATGAAACGATAGACGATGAAATTTTTTCAAGCGGTACCATTCAGGCAAATGAGGTTGTTGAACTAAGCGCTGAAGCATCAGGAATTATTACCGATATCTATTTTGAAGAAGGACGTGAAGTTCAGGAAGGAGATCTGCTCCTAAAAATTAATGACAGTGAACTGCAGGCTCAGAAACAGAGAGCTGAATTTCGGATGACTCTCGCAGAACAGCGCGAGGAACGGCAGCGAAGATTACTTGAAAGGGGAGGTATTAGCCAGGAAGATTACGATGCTACTCTAAATGAAGTAAACGTTCTTCGATCTGAAATTCAGCTTATCAATGCCCAGATTGATAAAACAGAAATTCGGGCACCCTTTTCGGGGGTAATCGGTCTTAAGTATGTAAGTGTCGGTTCATACATTGGCCCGAACACGCGCATCGCATCATTGCAGGAGGTTGATCCCATTAAGATCGACTTTTCGGTTCCCGAGCGATATATCTCGCGCGTGAACGTGGGAGACGAAATCCTTTACTCAGTACAGGGGGTTGATTCTACGTTTACCGGTGAAGTTTATGCTATTGAACCACGGATTAATACAGAAACAAGAACGCTTCAAATTCGCGCGATAAGTGAGAATGATGATCAGCTTTTGTATCCCGGCGCATTCGCAAATATTACTCTGATTCTGGATGAAATTAATGATGCACTGATGGTTCCGACCATTTCCATCATACCCGGCTTAAATTCACAAAAAGTTTTTGTAGCTAGTGATGGGGTAGTGGAGGAAAGGATTATACGTTCAGGCATCAGGAACAGTCAAAAAGTTCAGGTGATTGAAGGAATTGAGCAGGGTGATATAGTATTAACCACAGGCCTGCTGCAAGTGCGACCTGGAATGGAGGTCAACATTACTGAAATTACTAAATCCACAGAAATATGAGTTTATCCTCACTTAGTATTCGCCGGCCGGTTTTAGCTTCGGTGATGTCCATTGTAATTATTCTATTTGGGGTGATTTCGTTTTTCTACCTCGGTGTTAGAGAATACCCATCGGTAGATCCTCCGATTGTAACCGTATCAAGCAGTTACGTGGGGGCAAACGCTGAGGTGATTGAATCACAAATTACGGAGCCTCTTGAAGAATCTGTCAACGGGATTGCCGGAATTCGAACGCTTACATCTGTAAGCCGTGAAGGACGTAGTACAATTACAGTTGAATTTGACCTGGAGATAGATCTGGAAACTGCAGCCAACGATGTCCGGGATCGAGTATCCCGAGCGCAGGGGCAATTACCACCTGATGCCGATCCGCCAACGGTTACCAAAGCAGATGCTGACAGAACTCCGATTGTATTTTTAAATGTAAACAGCGACAGGAGGAGCCTTTTGGATCTGTCTGCCATTGCAGATAATATTTTTAAAGAGCAATTGCAGACCATTCCCGGAGTGAGTTCAATCCAGATCTGGGGAGATAAAGAATACTCGATGCGGCTATGGATGGATCCGCTGAAATTATCAGCATATGGTGTAACTCCATTAGATGTTCAGGCGGCGTTGCAGCGGGAAAATGTTGAGCTTCCCTCCGGCCGAATTGAAGGTCAGACAACTGAACTTTCTGTCCGTACAATGGGCAGGCTTGAAACGGCTGAGGAGTTTAACAATCTTATTATTCGAGAGGAAGAGGGTCGAAAAGTACGCTTCAGAGATATTGGTAATGCCGAATTGGGTGCGCTAAATGAGCGGACTGTACTGAAGAGAAACGGAGTACCCATGGTAGGTGTCGTTGCAATGCCCCAGCCGGGATCGAACCAGCTGGATATAGCAGAAGAGTTTTTTAACAGGGTTGAGCGTATTGAACGCGATTTACCGGAAGATATCAGTTTGGCTGTCGGTTTTGATACCAGTGAGTATATTCAGCAGTCAGTCAATGAAGTAGAACAGACAATTTTCCTCGCTTTAGCGCTTGTGATTGCTGTTATATTTCTCTTTTTGAGGGATTGGCGAACCACCCTGATTCCAATCATCGTAATACCCATCGCGTTGATTGGTGCATTCTTTGTGATGTACGTAGCAGGTTTCTCTATCAATGTATTAACCATGCTGGCAATTGTATTGGCCATTGGGTTGGTGGTTGATGATGCCATTGTTGTTCTCGAAAACATCTATGCGAAAATGGAGCAGGGCTTGCCCACTGTTGAGGCAGGAATTCTCGGCTCAAAAGAGATTTTCTTTGCGGTTATCGCTACATCGTTAGCGTTGGTTTCCGTTTTTCTGCCAATTTTGTTTTTGGGAGGAACCACCGGTCGACTTTTCAGGGAATTTGGCGTGGTGATTGCCGGAGCTGTAATCATCTCTTCATTTGTGGCATTGACACTTACACCGATGTTAGCAACGAAAATTCTATCGCAGGGCGCAAAAAAGAATCGGTTCTACAAAATGACAGAGCCGTTTTTCTTAAAGATGAACAACGCATACAAGAGTTCGCTTGAATCTTTTATGAAAATGCGATGGCTCGCTTTTGTCATCCTGGCCGTCGCTTTCGGATTTATTGCACTGTTATATGCCACGACTCCCAAAGAACTTGCTCCACTCGAAGACCGTGGACAACTGAGGCTGTTTGCAACAGGGCCTGAGGGCGCCTCATTTGAGTATATGGACAACTATGTTGATCGGATGATTGAAACGGTTGAGGAGAATGTTCCTGAACTTCAAGCGATCAATACAGTAACCTCACCTGGTTTTGGAGCCTCGACTTCCACAAATTCTGCTTTCGGATTCCTAACGTTAGTGGATAAAAGTGAACGTGATCGTTCTCAGCAGGAGATCGCCAACCAACTTTCAACCCTAATGACGGATCTGTCAGGAGCACAAACATTTGTTTCACAACCACAATCCATCGGTAACCGCCGTGGTGGATTGCCGGTACAATATGTGCTGCAGGCTCAGAACTTATCGGAACTGGAAGAGGTGATTCCAGATTTTGTCCAGGCTGCGAATAATCACCCCGCATTTAATTTTGCCGAGGTAGACCTGAAATTTAATCAGCCCGAAGTTCAATTGAGTATTGATCGCGACCGAGCCAGGGTATTAGGTGTATCTGTTCGGGATATTGCCAGGACCCTTCAATTGTCACTATCAGGCAGCCGTTTTGGATATTTTATTATTGACGGTAAACAGTACGAAGTGATTGGCCAGATGGAGCGACAATACCGGAATGAACCAATTGATCTTCGAACAATATCTGTACGAAGTGCTTCGGGCCAACAAATTCAACTTGATAATCTCGTTTCACTCAGAGAAACCAGTGCACCGCCTCAACTCTTCCGGTTTAATCGATTTAGTGCGGCAACTGTATCAGCATCACTTTCACCCGGATATACCATTGGTGACGGTATTGATGCCATGAATGAAATTAGCGCAGAAGTTCTGCCTCCGAATTTTATTACGGATTTGAGTGGTCCATCCAGAGATTTTGCTGAAAGTGCTGCAAGCCTGAACTTTATCTTTGGTTTGGCATTGATCTTGATTTACCTGGTACTTGCCGCTCAGTTTGAGAGTTTCCGTGATCCGTTTATCATCCTTTTTACAGTGCCCCTGGCAATATTCGGTACACTGTTATCTCTTTGGTATTTCAATCAAACTCTGAACATTTTCAGCCAGATTGGGGCTATAATGCTGATCGGGTTGGTGGCAAAAAATGGGATATTAATAGTCGAATTTGCCAATCAACGCCAGGAACAGGGAATGAATGTAATGGAAGCGATTAAAGATGCAGCTGCTGTACGATTCCGTCCGATATTAATGACTACTATTTCGACGATTCTTGGGATTCTACCGATAGCTCTTGCATTGGGTGCCGGAGCGGAAAGCCGTACCTCGATGGGGATTGCAGTTATTGGCGGGCTGTTTATCGGAAGTTTCTTAACGCTTTATGTAATTCCCGCCATCTACAGCTATTTTGCAACCGAAAAAGACGCAGAAAGCGAAATTCTTAAAAAAGCTCGAAAAGCTGAAAAAATGGAGCCGGCATCCGTATGATTCAAAGAATAATTGCTGGATTTTACACAGTTCTTCTAATACTATCTTTTATGATTCCTTCACAAGCCATCGCTCAACAAGTATTAACCCTTGATGAAGCCGTAGCTATTGGGCTTGAGAATAATTATGGAATTATGATATCAAGGAATTCAGTTGAGCAGGCAGAAAATAATCTGTCGTTGGGAAATGCAGGATTTTTGCCCGTAGTTGATGCAACCGCCTCCAGGACGGAACGCATAGAAGACAGTGAATTTCAGGCCGGAGGAGAATCACGTATAACCGAGGGTGCAGAGAGCAATAATACAAACGCAGCAATCAATTTAGATTGGACACTTTTTGATGGCCTGCGGATGTTTTCCTCATACAACCGCCTCGGAGAAATTCGAGACCTGAGTGAATTGCAGCTTGACCTGAACCAGGAGTTTTTGGTAGCCAATATTTCATTTACATATTTCAATATTATTCGAATTAGCGAGCAGTTGAACATCCTTCAGAATAACATTGAAGTAACCGAAGAACGAATTGAGATTGAAGAAACAAAAGTAGATTTAGGGTCTGGGTCCGAGTATGATTTATTGCAGGCTCGTTCAGACTTGAGTGAAGATCGCGCTGCTTATATCCGTGAAACAAATTCACTTACAGAAGCCAAAATTAATCTAAATGAACTTTTGGGTCGGCGGCCAAGCGAAGAGTTTGATGTTGTAAGTGAGATTTCTGTAAATCGCTCCCTGGTAAAAAAGCAACTTTATGAAAATTTAATTGAACAAAACACTGAGTTAGCCATTGCTAAAGCACAGGAAGATATCACCGAATTAGAACTGCGCGAAGTTCAGGGTGAAAGATATCCGGAGATCTCTTTTTCATCGGGATATAGCTTTAACAGGAATGAAAGCGGGGGAGGGTTCTTTAGTTTTAATGAAACAACCGGTTTTTCATATGGAATAACGGCCCGCGTACCGATCTTCAACGGGTTCAATATCAACAGAAGAATACAAAACGCTAAAATTGATCAAAAGAATGCTGAAATCAGCCGGCAGCAGGAGAGATTACGGATAGAATCTAATTTTGAGAGTGCATTTCGGGCCTATGCAAACGCAATTGAACTTGTAGATTTGGAAGACGAAAACTATCAGAATGCAGAGGAAACACTCGATATTGCACTGGAAAGATTTCGCCTGGGGAGTATCAGTTCACTTGAATTCAGGGAAGCTCAAACCACATTTCTGCAAGCAGAAAACAGGCTGATTAATGCCAAGTATGAAGCTAAAATAGCTGAAACGGAACTGCTTCAATTAAGCGGTAACATTGATGCTTTAGTTGTTCAATAAGAAGCAGCAGTAACTATCGATTTAGTGAAAATCGAATCGTAGTGCCGTTATCAAAGTAATCTACCGAATCAGAGATCTCTTCAATCAGAAAGATACCCCTTCCACTGTCTTTTAAGAGATTTTCTTCCTTTAATGGATTGTTGGCAGCTTCCGGATTAAATCCTTTTCCCTGGTCCTTAACGGTAGAAATGATCTGTTTGGAATTAATTTTTACCTCAACCTCAACCTTTTTTTTCTCATCCAGTTTATTGCCGTGGACAATAGCATTCGTCACAGCTTCACTAAGCAGGAGCATAAGGTTACCGGTAGTATCTTCTTCCAATTGACTCTTTTCTTGAATCTCCGTAACAAAATCCGGAACCTTTTCCGACTCTTTATAAGTCGAGTTCAATGAGAGCCGAAAAATCTGTTTCGACATATTGCCGTTATTCAATTTTATTAAGCGTAGATGCCACGCATTTTTAATGTAGTTGCCACTTTGTCTATAGCATAGACATAAGCAGCTTGGCGTAAAGTTATTCTAAATTCTTCACTTACGCCATAAACATTATCAAAAGCGTTGCGCATCATTCGATTTAGTCGCCTGTTAACTCGTTCTTCGGTCCAAAAATAACCTTGCCGGTCTTGGACCCATTCAAAATAAGAAACGGTTACACCACCTGCATTTGCCAAAATGTCCGGTATTACCATTATTCCTTTCTCTTCAAGTACAGCATCTGCATTGGCGGTTACAGGGCCATTTGCCCCTTCAGAGATAATTTTTGCCTGAATGTTCCCGGCATTGCTACGATTAATCTGATCCTCTTTAGCGGCAGGAATCAAAACATCGCATTCAAGTTCAAGGAGTTCGTTGTTCGAAATCTGTTCAGCTCCCGGGAAATCCTTTAGAAGATTGTTATTTTCTTTAGAGTACCGAATAGCCTCAGGTATGTCGATCCCATTTTTGTTGTAATATCCACCTGTTACATCGCTAATGGCAATAATTTTTGCACCTTGCTCATACATTAAATTTGCCGACACCGAACCCACATTTCCAAATCCCTGTACGGCAACAGAAACGTTGTTAGGCATCATGCCAAGTTTGTTTAAACCGGCCAGGGTAACTGTTACAACTCCACGCCCGGTGGCCTCTTTTCTACCCTGTGAACCTCCCAAAATGATAGGTTTGCCGGTTACTACGGCCGTTTCCGTTCTTTGAGCATTCATGCTGTAAGTATCCATCACCCATGCCATGATCTGTTCGTTTGTATTCATATCGGGGGCGGGAATATCTTTATCAGGTCCAAAAATATCCAGCATGTTGGCGGTGTATCGCCGGGTAATACGTTCAAGCTCCGTCTTTGAGAGCTTATTTGGATCACACCGAACACCACCTTTTGCACCTCCAAATGGAACATTCACAACGGCACATTTCCATGTCATCCAGGAAGCGAGGGCTTTTACTTCATCGAGGTTTACATCGGGAGCGTAGCGTATGCCGCCTTTCGAGGGGCCGAGTACATTATCATGAATAACCCGGTAACCTTCAAAAACTTCAATTCTGCCATCATCCATTATAATTGGGACTGAAACGATGATCTGTTTTACGGGACTCGAAAGATACTGAAACATACCTTCATCTAACTCCAGAACATCCGCGGCAAAACGGAATCTCTCCATCATGGATTCAAAAGGTGTTTCTGTACTTAATTTTGGGCCTGGCTCTTTATAAATAGAGGCGTTATAGTGATTTTTTTGAGGTGCCATAAATTTGATATGGAAGCGCTTGTTTAGTTTTTTTAGAGCGAAAAATAGTCGTGTTTTATTTGTAAAATACAGGCTTTTTCAGCAACGGAAAAACTCTTTTTTTGTCAATTTTTATTCACTTTTTAATAGAGTGCTCTTTGTATACAAAGTTGATTTTTTACTCCTGAAATCAGTTGTTTGACTTCAATATGAGGTTATCAAATAATTATCCTTTCATTATTTACGTTGATTGAGCAAAACAGAATGATTACAGATTTTTTTTAGTTGAAATTTAAAGCAAAATAAGTCATACTATTTAGGCTTCAGATTCATTTATAGACATTATCTCTACATGAATAGCTAATTTTTAACCCATGGATTCCGACGTACTTGTACTAAATCAGGACTACCAGCCACTCAGTATTTGTTCAGTCCAGAGGTCTGTAAAATTATTATTTCTTGAGAAGGCCGAATTACTGCATGATGACCCAGAGAAGGTTATTCGAACGGTAAATGACGAATACTCCTATCCGTCCGTTATTCGTCTTCGGAGATATATCAATCTGCCCTATGCAAAAATTGTACTATCTCGCAGAAACATCATGAAAAGAGACCAGCACACTTGCCAGTATTGCGGTACAAAATCCGATTTAACTCTCGATCATGTACTTCCCCGCAGCCGTGGAGGCGAAGACAGCTGGGAAAATTTGGTAACGGCATGTAACCAGTGCAACGTGAAGAAAGGAAATCGTACGCCTGATGAAGCAAGAATGCCCCTGGACATAGAACCCTATCGGCCTGTACATATTACGTTCTTCCAAAATTTACTGGGCGGTGTACAGGAGCACTGGAAACCTTATCTCTATATGTAAGTACTTAATCAGGGTCGAATGGCAATAAATTCCTTGAGTCGATCTGATTGAGAAGTGTGAGAATGTTTTCCTGTCTCAAACTCTCCTCTTTTTCAAATGATTGTAGGGTTTTACGTGCGTTTTTTAGCATAATCTCTGCTTGTTCTTTGTTTCCCGATTGCATCAGGTATGCAGCATATTGAATACTGGCAAGTGCATGTTCCAACGACTCTTCTGTATGAACAGCCTCCACTTTTTTGTATCCCTCTTCAAAATAGGGGGCGGCCGATTCGAGTTCATTTTTTGCAAGATATACACTCCCGATGCCAACCATCGTTCGGGCGGTTAGTGAGTGGTTGGGAGAGAGATTGTCGTGGAATGTCTGGTAAGCCTGTTTGTAAAGGGTTATTGCAGAGTCAGGTTGATTGGTCTCGAGCATTAACTTTGCAATTGTAAATTTTGTGATAGCCGTATTTGTGTGATCATGACCAAGTTGTGGTACCCTGATCCGGTAAGCTTCATTCACGTACTCCTGCGCTTCAGATAATTTGCCTTGCTCTATGTGTGATATTGCAAGATTGTTGAGTGTCAGTGCTACAAAGGGATGATCATTTCCATACAATTTGCGCCGAACAGTTAAGGCACGATTGAGCAGGCTGTCAGCTTCGTGGTAATCCCCGAGATTCATTAACAAAGCTCCCAAACTGTTTTGGCTGATAGCCACGTCGGGATGTATAGGTGCAAGCAGATTTTCTCTCCGTTGGAGAATTTCCCTGAATAAGGCCTCCGTCTCCCGATATTTCGCCTTATAATGAAGAACAACACCAAGGCTGCTCATGTTTTCTATTGTTGAGGGATGATCTCGTCCCAGATGTTCTTCACGAATCTCAAGACTTCGTCTATATAACGGCTCGGCATTTGCAGAGTCTCCTATCCTGCGGCGGGCAAAGGCAAGGTTACTGAGCGTCTCGGCCATATCGGGCCCTGTTGAATTTAGTTGACTTTCCCGGATATTCAGTGCAAGATTCAGAAGTGAATCGGCAGCAAAAAATTCTCCTTTATTAATAAGAAGAAGTCCCAATTTATCAAATGTACCTACCGTTTCGGTGTGATAATTCCCGTAAATTTCCTGTCTGATGGTTAAAGATTTTCTCAGAAGTGATTCTGATTTATTATACTGGCCGAGCCTTCGATAAATTTCGCCAATCACTTCATACATCTGAGCTTTCAGTTCGGGATACCCCTCCAGTTTTGCTGCTTCGGCTTCACCGCGTTCCAGCATGTCTCTCGCGGTAATAATTTCACCGGCCGATTGTGAAGGACTGTTCGCCTCAAACATATCCATCAGGAAGAGAGTTACTTGTTCGGCTTTTTGAGCTTGCAGTTCAGCAATACGTTTTTCATCTGCAATTCTCTGTGTATAAAAAAGAGTGAAAGCTACCACCAGAAAGAGTATAAATCCTGAAAACATCAGCGACAGCGAGTGTCTCTTGATAAATTTTTTGGATCGATACAGCATGGAATCGCGGCGGGCAGTTACCGGGAGTGAATTCTCAAACCGTTCAATATCATCCAGCATGCTTTGCGCAGAATCATATCTCTCTGCAGATTCTTTACGAAGCGCCTTCAAAATTATAGCATCAATATCTCCTTTTAGTTTTGCTTTCCACCGGGGGGATACACTGCTCGGGAAGCTGGGTTGCCGATTTCGAATAATGTATTCCGTTTCATGCAATGTTTTGTCTTTCAAATGAAACGGATGTGAGCCTGTTAAAAGCTCAAAAAGCAGTGTGCCCAGGGAATATACATCGGTAGCCGTTGTGATCGGGTCGAGCGTGATCTGCTCGGGTGCCGAGTATTTAAGGCTTAGCATCCTGTAACCGGAACTGGTTTGAAGGAGACTCTTCTCATCAAGGCTATCGTCAATCATCTTGGCAATTCCGAAATCCAAAATTTTAACGACTCCCTCAGAGTTAACAAGGAGATTATCGGGTTTAAGGTCACGATGGACAATGAAATTGGAGTGAGCATATTGAACGGCTATACAAACCTGTTTAAATAGATTTAAGCGTTCCTCCAGGTTACAATCATGTTTATCACAATATTCAGTTATCGGAATTCCGTCCACATATTCCATCACATAATAAGAACGACCGTCTTCGGCGATTCCCCCATCCAGCAGGCGAGCAATATTTGGATGATTGAGAGATGATAAGATAGTCCGTTCCTGCTCAAATCTTCGGGCCTGGTCTCGAGAGGTCACTCCATGCCGCATCAATTTAAGCGCTACATTTTGATTAAATTTTTCTTCAATCCTGCTTACCAGGTACACTTCACCCATACCGCCAATCCCAACTCGCTTTTTTATGCGATATAAATCAATCTGCTCGGGAATGTTATCTCCGATTTCAGGAAGAGTTGCAGCTTTCTCCAATAAACCTTCATGGAGGGTATTCTCATAATCATCGGTAATCTCTCCTATAAATAACCGGTTGGATTGAAAAAGAGAATCCCAATACTCAGAAGAGTCCTCAATAGAATCGAGGAACTTCCGAACTTCCTTTTTTAGTTCCTCGTCATTCCTACACCGAGCCTCCAGGATTTTTCTTTTTGCAGATGGATTCTCTGCTTCCAGGACTTCATCAACAATATCGGTTATCTGATTCCAGCGGTCCTTATTCATATTCATATAGCTTATTCACACAATAATAATGCGTAAAAGATCTACTTTCGGTCTCATTTGATTTTCAAACTATGTGTAAGATCAGGTAAACTTCACCCATGTTCTGATTTTAACCGCTGGTAGAGCCATCCTCTTGCTTTCGCCCAATCACGATTAACAGTACTTGCTGATAAATCCAGCATTTTTGCAGTTTCGTCAATACTCATACCGGCAAAAAAACGAAGTTCTACGATTTGTCCCAGTCGCTCATCAAGCTGGGAAAGTTGTTCAAGATGTTCGTCGAGTTCTATAATATCTTCGGCATGTTTTCTTAAGTGAAAAATATTTTCATCCAACGTCATCGGTTTCTGTCCGCCTCCACGTTTGTCGGCCTTTTTCTTGCGTGCATAATCAACTAGAAGTTGACGCATAGAGCGTGCAGCGATAGCGTAAAAATGTGTGCGGTCGTTGAAATCCACCTTCGATTGATCAATCAGTTTAAGATATGCTTCGTGAACCAATTCGGTCTTGCTGAATGTATGATCGGAATATTCATAATTCAGTTGCGTATTGGCAATTCGGCGAAGCTCATCATAGACAAGTTCAAAAAGCTTTTTGTATGCATCCTGATCTCCTTTGTTAACGGTAAGTAAAAGCTGGGTTATATCGCTCTTATCACTCATCTAAATAAATAAAGATTATTTTGACCTCTTTCTGTAGCGGAATTCGCATTTATGTATAGAGGCAGCCTATTTAGGGTATCTATTAACATTTGCAAAACTAACCCAGTCTGATGGTCTTAAGATTCAGATTTAGGATAAATATTGTCAAAACAATTTAAAATGCCTACAAAGTATCTGAATAACAAGTCTGAGGCGACTATTACACAGGAATAAAGTCCAAGAATTGCAATAGACGAAGTAATTGTTAGGATGCACCCAAAAAAATTGCTGGTAGTTGAAATAGTAATTTTTGTAATAAGTATATTTTTAGTCTCCTTGCCCTCCCTATATGCTCAGGACACAATCGGTGAAACAGGTATCGAAACCTACAGTTACAGTGGTTCTGTTGGCTTACAATCTCATGCATATACTACCACACAAGATGTTAACAGAAGACAGCCGTTGGGAGCTCTTTTAACGGCTAATATTGATTTTTCAATTCTTGGCTTGGAATCCGGGGCAAATATTCGATACAGCACCGATGATAACGAATTCCGACAATCTCTCAACCGGTTTAATTTTTATGGAAGCTGGAAATGGGTAACACTTTCAGCTGGTGATGTAAACCCGGGTTATGGAAATTATGCACTAAGCGGTACCACAATTCGGGGTGGCGAGCTCAATTTATCTCCCGGAATTGTTTTTGTTGATCTGACTGCCGGCCGTGTAAACAGGGCTGTGTTCGATTTTAGTGCAGATCGTGCACGTCGCCCAACATTTGAACGCTGGCTGTATGCATTTCAGGCCGGTGTGGGAAGTTCCGAACGAAGCAACTTCAGCCTTTCAGCATTTTATTCAAAAGATAACAAGGGGTCCATTCCGGACACTTCAAACATAACAAATTACCGGCCGGGATTGCTTTCTCCTCCTGCTGAAAACCTTGCAGTTACTCCAAAATTCCAGGTTTCTGTTTTAGAGGAGACTTTTAAGGTGGGGGCGGAAACTACGGTTTCGGCCTTTACAAGAGATCAGAGAAGTCCCGACCTGGCTGCCGATGAATCTGATATCCCCTCTTTTTTGACGGACCTTTTTACACCCCGAAGCAGCACGAGACTTTCGTACGCCGGTATGGCGCATTCCGAATTTTCCTTTGATGCTTTCCAGGTGAGAGCGCAATACGAACGAATTTTACCCGGGTTTAAAAGTTTGGGGATGAGAGATATGAGGGACGACCAGCACACCATTACACTTACCCCGTCTTTCCAGTTTTTTGATCAGCAGTGGACCCTGGATGGTGAATTTTCACTCAGCGAAGATAATTTACTTGGCAACAGGATTTCGAAGCAAACCAGGCAGAATATAAACCTGAATACAAATGTGCAGGTTTCTGAAAGTGTAAATCTGGGTGGCGGTTATACACGGTTTGAATCTTCAACTAGCTCAAACGATTCCGGCAACCAGGGTCAACACAGTCAGCTCTCGCAGGTATTTCAGTTTTTCCCAAGTTTTTCAATTATCAGCGGAAGTGCGACTCATAATTTTTCTATTACCGCAATTTACCAGGATATGCTTGTGGAGTTCCCGGTTCAGGATGGTGATTTGGAAACAAATGAATCGAATACAAAAACCGGAGCAGCCAGTTACTCCCTGGCATTACCCTCAGGCCTGTCTGTTAACAGTTCAGTAAATGTTGTTTTAGGAGAGGCCCCGGGCAACACCTTTACAACACTAACGGGTTCGCTGGGTTCTGGTTATGCACTTTTCCAAAGGAAATTGAATTTAAACCTGACGGTGAATGTATCACAAAACAGGTTTGAGCAAATAATGACCAATCAAAATAGCGTAAACAAGAGTTTATCGATAAATGGCAATTTTGTGGCCAGCTATTCTGTCACGTCTTCAACAAATCTACAGTTAAACATTCGCACTCAAAATAATACAGTAATGGAGGGCGATGGTAGAGCATTTTCTGAAATGGAAGCACGATTTCGATTTCAACAGCGGTTTTAAAATCTAGTATAAATATGCAAGAAGATATTACAAAAACACCTTCAAACGTTTTAAAACTGATGCTGATATCCATCCTCCTGGTAGCTTGGAACCCGGGAAAGACAGAGGCCCAAACCCAAGCCAGAGCTACTATAATCGGCATTCCACAGATCTTGCCAAGTCCCTACATAAGTGACTTTGAACAGAATGTCTTTGCCGGCAACTACCAGGTTCAGCTGAATATCACGGGACCCGGGCCTGTTGACGTCCGCTTCAATGTTCGGGTAACCCTGGATAGTGAAGTATTGGTCAACGAAACTTCGTTGCCCACAACGTTTGATTCGGGGATGCATATTTTAAGTCCATTTCCGAATTTTGTTCAGTTTGAGTCGACCACCCCGGAAATACTTGAGAGTTTACCCGGAAATCGATTTCGGCAGGCTTTTCAGGCGGGAACTTTTCCTGAGGGGAACTACCGGGTAACCATTGAACCGGAGATCGTTGGATCATCTGTACCGGGTATAGAAGGTATTGCAAACTTTATGGTGCGTTTTCCTCAACCACCCACCCTGGTTTCACCCTCCAATGGGGAGTCCATTTCACCAACGATTACAAATCCTGTTTTCTCGTGGTCACCTGTAATGGGCCCCCCGGGAATGATGGTCGAGTATGAATTTCTTCTTGTTGAACTGTTCGACGGTCAAAATCCATCTGAAGCAATTGTAAGTAACCGTGAATATGCATCTGCTGTTAGCGTTGGTACGACAATGTTGCCATATACAGCTTCTTATCTTCCTTTGGAGGAGGGCAAAACATATGCATGGCAAGTAATTGCCCAAGAGGTAAATGGCGATATTCCCATCAATAACGAAGGGCGGAGCGAA
>Ga0102943_1000287_pt1 | contig 35386 bp, 32 predicted proteins | sample SalPonC_black_MG_FD_78174 | JGI IMG/M metagenome (GOLD analysis project Ga0102943, IMG submission 78174) | Salt pond soil microbial communities from South San Francisco under conditions of wetland restoration - Salt Pond MetaG... | ecosystem: Environmental > Aquatic > Marine > Intertidal zone >...
ATGCTCCCGGGGCGCGTGGCGACCGCCGAGAGCCGCCCGTAGCGACCGCCCGGTCCATGCGCTAAGCTGCCGGCGACCTCGCACGCACCAGCCCGGAACGAACGTGGACCGCACGACGCAGCCGACCTCCCGCCCCGACGTCAGTGTCGTCGTGCCGCTGTACGACGAACAGGACAACGTCGTTCGTCTGGCCGAGCACACGCACCAGGCCCTGGCGCGGGCACCTTTCCGCTGGGAACTGGTCCTGGTCGACGACGGCAGCAACGATCACACCCTCGAAGAAGCACGCGGCGTCCAGCGACGCTACGGCGGCCACGTGAAGGTCGTGTCGTTGCAGCGCAACTTCGGACAGACCGCTGCCATGCAGGCCGGCCTGGATCGAGCGCGTGGGCAGGTGGTCGTGACCCTCGACGGTGACCTGCAGAACGATCCCGAGGACATCCCGCGGCTGGTGGCCAAGCTCATCGACGAGGATCTCGACCTGGTCGTCGGCTGGAGGCGCCAGCGGCAGGACGGCTTCTGGCTGCGCCGCGTCCCGTCGCGTCTGGCCAACAAACTGATCCGCCGGGTGACCGGCGTCGACGTCCACGACTACGGTTGCAGCCTGAAGGCCTACCGCGCGTCGCTCGTGCGTCAGATGCGTCTGTACGGAGAGATGCATCGATTCATTCCCGCCTGGGCCGCCATGGCCACCTCGCCGCGGCGCATCGCCGAACTCGAGGTCCAACACCACGCGCGCGAGGCCGGCCGGTCGAAGTATGGAATCTCGCGGGTGTCGCGCGTGCTGCTCGATCTGTTGGTCGTGCACTTCTTCCTGCACTACCGCTCCATGCCGGGGCATTTCTTCGGGGCGATCGGCCTGACCGTCGGCGGCGTGGGGGCACTGATCCTCGCCTACCTGGCCGGGGTGAAGTTCATCGGCGGTGAGGACATCGGAGGCCGGCCGTTGTTGCTGGTGGGAGTGGTCTGTCTGATCGCATCGGTGCAGCTGGTGACGACCGGAGTGGTCACCGAACTCGTCGCGCGGACGTGGTTCAGTTCTCCCGGCGTGCATTCGTACGTGGTGCGCGAGGAGGACGCGACACGAGTCACCGACCTCGCGGAGCAAGGCAGCACCGACGAGGCCTGGCACGAGGGCGATCGGGCGGCGGAGTCCCGTGCGACGTGAGTGGGTCGCGGGTCTGGTGCTCGCGGTGCTGGTGGGATTCTTCCTCGACCTGGGCACGCCGCCCCTCTTCGACCGCGACGAGGGCGCGTTCAGTGAAGCCACCCGCGAAATGTTCGAGACGGGCGATTTCGTCGCGCCTCAGCTGAACGCCGAACCCCGTTACGACAAGCCGATCCTGATCTACTGGGCCCAGGCGGTCTTCGTGTTCCTGGTGGGCGTGAACGAATGGGGGTTCCGGCTGGCCTCGGCGGTGGCGGCCACGCTGTGGCTGGTGGCCCTGGTGCGCTTCGTGAGGCCGCGCCACGGCGCCGAGACCGCGTTTTTCGCCGGCATCCTCATGGCGACCACGCTGGGCACGATGACCCTGGCGCGCGCGGCGATCGCCGATGCCCTGCTGAACCTGTGGCTGGCCCTGGCCATGTTCGACATGTGGCGCTGGATCGAGGGCGGTTCGCCCGGCCGTTGGCGGATCTATCTGTGGATGGCCCTGGGATTCCTGACCAAGGGTCCGGTGGCCGTGCTCGTGCCCGGTGCGACCTCGCTGTTGTTCTTCGCCTGGCGCCGCGACCTGCGCACCTGGGTGCGAAGCATCTTCGACCCGCGCGGGTGGCTGGTCTTCGTGGCGGTGGCGGCGCCCTGGTACGTCGTCATGTTCGCCTGTGACGGCTGGGACTTCTGGAACGGGTTCTTCATGCGTCACAACGTGGAGCGCTTCTCGTCGCCGATGGAGGGCCATGGGGGGAGCTGGTTCTACTACCTGCCCGTGTTGCTGGTCGTCGTGTTGCCGCACACCGGACTGTTGCTGCGCGCTCTCGGGAAGATCGGCGAGGCCCGCCGCGACGAGCAGGCACGCTTCCTGTGGCTGTGGATCGCCTTCGTGATCGTGTTCTTCTCGCTGTCGGACACGAAGCTGCCGCACTACGTGCTGCTCGGGGTGACGCCGCTGTTCGTGCTCATGGCGAGGCACCGCGAGGCGCTGCGGTCGCGCTGGCTGCTGGCGGTGCCGCCGGTTCTGCTGTGGGGCGTGCTGTTCGCGCTGCCCTTCGCCGTGGAGAGCATCCGTGCCCGGCTCGACGACCCCTACTTCGAGGCCCTGCTCGGCGAAGCGTCCGGCGTGTTCGGTGCCCTGTACGCGCTGGCGTGCATCGTGGGGGTCCTGGCGTGGGCCGGTGGGGTGATGGTGTGGCGGCGGGGCCCGCTGTGGCGGGCGATCACGCCGCTCGCGGTGCTGCACGCGTTCCTGATCGTGCGCTTCGTCGTGCCCACCTTCGGTGAACTGCTCCAGGGTCCGGTGAAGGAAGCGGCGACCATGGCCCACGAGATCGGCGCGCCCACCGTGCGGCACTCGGTGGACCTGCCCAGCGTGAGCGTGTACCGGCGCAGTCCGACGCCGGCACGTCCGCCGGAGCCTGGCGAGCTGGCCGTGACCGAGGTGCACGACCTCGAGGGGCTCGGAGAGCCGATCGAGGTGCTGTACCAGCGCGGGGGAATCCTGCTGGTGCGGCGGCCGGAGGAAGCGCCCGGGCCGTGACCGGCGCTCGTCGTCACTCGTCGAACCGTGCCTTCACGCCACCCCAGCTGCTCTGCTCGGTGCGGACCGCTCCGAGCGTCTCGATCTGCGCCTGGAACTGCTCCATGGTCAGCCCTCCGATCGAATCCAACTGGAGCTTCTCGCGCTCGGCGGCCAGCCGGGCGGCCGTCTCGGGGTCGAGGAGATCCTCGAACTCGTCGAGCAGGGCGGTGAGATCGGCCTGCATGGGTGCGGTGACGAAGGCAAATTCGCCGAAGCCGCGGACCAGGGCACTGATGGCGGTGATCCAGTTCCCCTGCGCGCGCAGGACGCGATAGACGAAGGTCGGCCGTTCGACCAGCGCGACGGCGAGGGCCGGGCTGAGCTCCTCGTAGAGCTGGATGTACCGCTGTCCGACGTCGGTGGTCGCGAGAACCTCGTCGCGATACCTGGTGAGCGTCTCGAGCATGCCCTCGGCACCGTGGATGGTCGCTCGGTCGAGTGGACCGCCGGGCGTGGTGACCGAGCGTGGGGTCGGATCGCAGCCGGGAAACCCGAAAGCGGCGTTGAGCATGTCCAGCATCACGCAGACGACACAGGCGGCGAGGTCCGACGACGTGGCGTCGTAGAAGCTGAGGACGACTTCGTCGAAGGGCGGGTTCGGTGCGGCGCGTCGCATTCCTGGATCGGGTGGGCGTCCGTACAGGCGCACCGATCCGCGGACCTCGACCTGGCCCGCCGGGACGACGGTCGTCCCCGGAGAGATCTGTTCCTCACGCGAACCGTCGAACACCAGGATCCGGGTCCCCTCGAGGAAATCACTCGTCCAGTACACCGTGTCGGGAGTCGCTGGGACGCGATCGAGGAGTACCCGGAGCGAGGTCCCCGCCCCGGATGGCCTGAACAGCGTGAAGCGCCCGGCGTCGTTGGTCCGGCCGTCGTAGGTCTCGAACTGCGCGATCGGCTCGTCGGAAGGTTCGTCGTCGTCGACGATCGTCACCTCGACGAAGGCCGGATCGCCGACGAAGGCGTTCTGCGCCCGGCTGAGGTCCACCACGAAGCGTTCGTCGGCCTCGTCGACGATGTCGTCGATGATCGGGACCACGACCTCCCGCGTCCCGCTCTCACCGGGTTCCCACCGCAGGGTCCGCCGGACCTCGGCGAAGTCGCGCCCTATCTGTGCGTCCTCGGTCGAGTCCGTGGTGCGGAACAGGACCAACACGGTGTCGGGATCGGGCCCGGCCAGGTCCACCGTGAAGGTCACGTATCCCGCTGCCTCGTCGACACTGGACGGAGCATCGACGAAGCGAACGGGTTGGACGGTCTGCGCTCCGGCCGTCGCGGGGACGACGAGCCCCAGCAGCAGCAGCGCCGTCAGGGTTGGGCAGGCGGAAGACACGGCAGGAGCCCTCCCGTCGAGAGAAGCACTCGATCCTTCACCGTATCGGACGCGCCGTCCGGGCTCGAATCACAGGTCGGTCAGTCCCGCGCCCCGGCCTCCGCGAACACCGGTTGCCGGCCGCGGATCCGCTCGCGCCGCGTCAACCACGTCGCCCAGGCCGCACCGAACGTCAGCCCGATGTAGGCTCCCACGATCACGTCGCTCGGGTAATGGGCCGCGGTGATCACGCGGCTCAGGGCGACCACGGCGGCCAGCGCGAACCACAGCACCCGCCACCGCGGGAACAACACCGACAGCGCCAGGGCCAGGCCGAAGATCGTGCTCGAGTGGCCCGAGGGCATCGAGCTGGTGTCGTAGTCGAAGGTCATCGGCACGAATCCCCACTGCTGTTCCTCGAGCAGCAGGTGGGGTCGGACGCGGCCGATCAGCACCTTGAGCACGTTGATCAGGACGCCCGGCACGAAGATCGCGCCGAAGACCAGCGCACCCGCACGGCTCCAGCGCGGGCGTCGCACCACGAAGCGGAACACCAGGAAGGCGGCAGCGCTCGCGTACAGGTACTTGGCGGAGTGCCCCAGCTCGGTGATCCAGGTGAAGAGGACCTGCACCGCCGCCGGCCAGTCGCTCACGGTGCGGATCACCGGCCGGTCGAGGAGGGTGAACGCGATCGCCGCGGCCAGGACGACCGCGGCGACGACGTTCGGTCTGCGCAGGGTGCGCAGGATCTCGGGAGCCACGCCGGGGTGCATGACGGGTCAGCCGACCTCTTCGAACGAGTCCACCTTCACGAAGTTCGTACCCTGGTTCTCGGCCACCTTGCCCACGACCTTCAGCGTGATTCCGTCGAAACGCTTGTCGAAGGGCACGTCGCCGGCGCTCATGCCGTCGAGGATGTAGATGGTCCCGTCGGCGGTCTGCAGGGCGGCCGAGCAGCTGGTGCCGACCTGATGGGTGCAATGGCCGCAGCCGAGCGAGCCGGTCAGGGTGGTGGTCTCGGCACCCTCGTAGGATGCGGGCGCGACCAGCGCCGCCTGGTCCTGGGTCTGCTCCATGGCCTCTTCGTGGGCGGTGTTCGCCGCGTCCTGGGTCTGCTCGGCGGTCTCGCTGCCGGATCCGCCGCCACAGCCGGCGATCAGGACGACCGCGCACAGCGCGCTGAACAGCTTGGTCATGATCTCACCTCGGTTCGGGTCTTCGCAGGGGTGCGCAGAAGATTAGGAGGCACGCCGGACGGCGGCAAGCGCCGGCGTCAGCCGCTGGCCTCGCGGAAGGCGGCGATGGCCCGCTCCCGCGTGGGCTTCGGATCGACGATCATCGTGGGGTAGCCGCGCCCCTGGCGGTCCACCTCGCCCAGTCGCCGCGGATCGTGCAGTGCCTTGCCGGTCACGCCCTCCAGCTCGGGGACGAAGCGGTGGAGGAAGCGCCCGTCGGGGTCGAAGCGCTCGCTCTGGCTGATCGGATTGAAGATCCGGAAGTACGGAGCCGCGTCGGTCCCGACCGAAGCCGACCACTGCCAGCCGCCGTTGTTCGAGGCCAGGTCGCCGTCGATCAAGTGGCGCATGAAGTGGCGTTCGCCTTCGCGCCAGTCGATCAGCAGGTTCTTGCTCAGGAACATGGCCACGACCATCCGCAGGCGGTTGTGCATCCAGCCGGTGCGCGCGAGCTGCCGCATGGCGCCGTCGACGATCGGCACACCCGTCCGTCCGTCCTTCCAGGCCTCGAGCGCCTCGCCGTCGTCCCGCCAAGCGACGTTCTCGTCGAGCTCGGGCCGGAAGGCGCGGTGCATGCTCACCCGCGGGAAGGCGCGCAGGACCTGGACGTAGAACTCCCGCCAGATCAACTCGCCGATCCAGGCGTCGGCACCCTGGCTGCCGCCGGAGAAGCGGTTGCGGTTGGCCTGCAGCGCGGCGTGCAGTGCCTGCCGCGGCGACAGCACGCCGGCGGCCAGGTAGGGAGACAGGGTGCTCGTGCCGTTCGTGCCCGGGAGGTCGCGCTGGTCGTCGTAGGCGCGCAGCCGGTGCTGCACGAAGGCGCCGAGCTTTCCCTGCGCGGCCTTCTCACCGGCGGGCCAGAGGTCGAGCCGAGCGGTGCCACGGGCGAAGCCGTCGGCGGTGGCCGGGACCGGATCGGAGACCACGTCGATCGCCGGCTGTGGCTGAGGCGGTGGCAACACGTCGATCGCGGCCTGCTTCGCGGCGTCGATCCACGCGCGCTTGTACGGCGAGAACACCGAGTACGGTCCGCCCTGCTTCGTGCGGACGGCGAGCGGGGGCAGGATCGTGTGGTCGTCGAAGGCCTCGACCTCGAGTCCGTCCCGCTCGAAGACCTCGCGCACGGCCCGGTCACGCCGGCGCTCGTGTACCTCGTGTTCGCGGTTGAAGTACAGGGCGGTCGCCCCGACCTCGCGGGCGAGTTCGGCGAGTGACTTCGGTAGACCGTCGTAGTCCTCGGCGCGAACGATCCGCAGCGGGATGTTCCGCGCGGCGAGTTCGTCGGCGAGTTGGCGCAGGTTCTCGAGCCAGAACTCGACCTTGGCCGGGGCCTCGTCGTGCTCGTGCCACTGCTCGGGGGCGAGCGCGAACACGGCCACGGTGCCGTCGGTGGCGGCCTCGGTGGCGCGGCGCAGGGCCGTGTTGTCGCTCACGCGGAGATCGCGGCGGAGCCAGACGAGGGGGCGCATGCGCAGTCCTTTCGCAGCGGAAGTCGGGGTACCGGAACGGGGTTCGACCGCGGCCCCGCGGGAGGATGCGCGCGGATTCGTTCGCTCCGGAGACGATGGCCGTCTTCATGGGTGCCCCGGGTCCCTCCGGGTCGCGCCCGGATCCGCAGTCGACTCTCGATCCACAGGAGACGAGCCCTCATGTCCAGGAACTTCCTTCTCGCCGCCTTCCTCGTGATCCCGATCGTCCTCGCCGGATGTGCGGACGACGGGGTCCTCTCGCCGCCGACCGACGACGCCGCGGTCATCGGCGGATCGAGCCCCGCCGAGACCCCGGATCTGGCCTCGCGGGCTCCGTTCGGCAATCCCCAGGTCCTTCCGCCCAACAGCACGCCCTACGGTCGTACCTACGAGGAATGGGCGATCGAGTGGTGGCGCTGGCTCTGGTCCGCGCCCCCGGCCGTGAACCCGGGCCTCGACGCCACGGGCGAGAACATCGACTTCGGCCAGGAGGGACCGGTGTGGTTCCTCGCGCCGAACTACGGCGGTGTGAACGTCCGCAGCGCCACCATTCCCACGGGCAAGGCCCTGTTCGTGGACGTGGCCGCCTGGTTCGACTCGCCCGGGATCGGCGGCTCCGAGGACGTCGACGAACTCTTCGCCTCGGTGAACGCGGCCGCCGAGGCCACCAGCGATGTCCGGCTCGTGGTCGACGGCGTGGCCGTGCCCGACATCGAGCTCTTCCGTCTCACCGCCGGACCCTTCGACGTCACGGTGCCCGAGGACAACATGTGGGACCTCTTCGGAATCCCGACGCCCGCCGGTACCTATGGGCCCTCGGCGACCGAGGGCTGGTTCGTGATGTTGCCGCCGCTGTCGGCCGGCGAGCACACGATCGAGATCTTCGCCGATCTCGGTCCCGGCTTCGGGGTCAGCGACGTCACCGTGCACCTGACGGTCGAAGGTCGCCTGAACGGCAAGGGCAATCCCCGCGCGAACTGAGCAAGGGTCTTCGCGCGAGGGCGCGGTGGGTCCCGGCCGACCGGGGCCCACCGTTCCCGGCGCTCACCACACCTGACCGTGGCACGCGAAGCACGACGGCTCGCCGTTGTCCCCGCCGCTCAGATCGACTCCGTGGCAGTCCGTGCAGTTCACGCCGGGATCTTCGAGCCCCGGTGCGTGGCCGATCCCGTCCCTGTTCACGGTGTGGTCGGCCGGCGAGTCCGACGGTCGGATCGGATCGTCGTCGTCGTCGCAGCCCAGCGGCACGATCGCGAGGGCGAGGCAGAGGGCGAGCGCGCCCAGGATCCGAAGGGTGGAACGCATGTCAAAGATCTCTCCGTCGTGAGAACGGTGCGCGGCCTACTGCGGCTCCACGAACACCGCGATCCCGTGCGGCGCCACGGTGAAGACTCCGGTGTCGCGGTCGAACGCACCCGTGCCGGCGTCCACCTCCGGGTGGAGCTGCATGGCGAAGCGCGTCCACCGGCCGTCGCCGAAGGTCGCCTCCTCGCGGTCGGGATTGAACAGCACGAGGAGCTGCCGCACGTCCGGGTCGAGATCCTCGACACCCTCGCCCACGTCGAGCACGTGCATGGCGATCAGGCCGGGCGCCTCGGTGGACGGGAACAGCACGCGCTGCTGGATCTGGTCCGCCGTACGCAGACGGAACAGCGGCGAACCGAAGCGTACCCGCAGCATGCGCCGGAAGTAGCCCGCCGTTTCGAGGATGTGCTCGGAGTTCGGCACGAGGTCGGGATCGGCCAGCAGCGATCGCATGACGTCCCACCGGTCGCGGTTCTTCTCGGCCGGCGGCAGGCCGGCGCCCCAGGTGGTGGTCGCGCCCGAGAAGTCCAGGCGGTTGAACCAGTCGCCCGAGTCGTAGCTGTCGGCGTCCATGGACTTGCTGCGCAACAGCTCGCCGCCGGCGTGGAAGAAGGGCACGCCCTGGGCCATGGTCACGATACCCAGGGCGAACTGGTGCATGGCCACGCGCTCGTCGATCGAGGCCGTCCGCGGGGCCGACAGCTGGACCTTGTCGAACAGGGTCTCGTTGTCGTGGGCCGACACGTACTGGATCGATTCCTGCGGATCGAGAGCGTAGGCGCCGAGCTGCCCGCCGCGGCGATTGCCGAAACGGTAGTCGCGCAGATTGCCGGCCAGGCCGGCACGGACGCGGTCGGCGAGGTCGCGCAGACGTCCGAGGTCGTCGCTGCCGGGCATCCCGTTGGGCATCACGCCCAGCCCGGTGGCGTAGCCCTGCTCGCGGCGGTCGCTGAACGGACTGCCTCCGCGCACGGCGTCGCGGATCCGGTCGTTGAAGGTCCCGATGCCGGTGCCGGCCATGTTCGGCTGGGTGGCGTTCATGCCGCGCTGGTTGCCCTGCACCTCGCCGAAGTCCCAGCCCTCGCCGTAGACGTAGATCTTCGAGCCGTCCACTCCGTGCTCCTCGACGGTGAGCGCGCGCAGCGCGTCGCGCACGGCCACCATGTCGGACTTCATGTGGTGGCCCATGAGGTCGAAGCGGAAGCCGTCGATGCGATGGTGCGTGGCCCAGTGGACCACGTCGTCCACCATGAACTTCTGCATCATCAGGTGTTCGCTGGCGGTGTTCTGGCAGCAGGTGCTGGTGTGCACGTTGCCGCGCTCGTCGAGCCGGTGGTAGTAGCCCGGAACGATCCGGTCGAACACCGACACCGGACTCTGGCCGCTGGCGTGGGTGTGGTTGTAGACCACGTCCATCACCACGCGCAGGTCGAGCTCGTCGAGCGCCTTCACCATGCGACGGAACTCGAGCAGGCGCGCGCCGCCATCGGGCTCGGTGGCGTAGCTGCCCTCGGGCACGCCGAAGTGCCAGGGGTCGTAGCCCCAGTTGAACGAATCGCGCGAGCGCACCCGGGTGATCGCCGCCTGCTGTTCCTCGGAGTCGGGAGGCAGACCGCTCAGGTCACCGGGCTCGACCCGATCCTCGGCCAGCTCGGGAACGGTGGCGATGTCGAAGGTCGGCAGCAGGTGTACGTGCGTGATGCCGGCCTCGCTCAACGACCGCAGGTGCCGGCGCCCGTAGCCGTCCTGCGTGAAGGCGAGGTAGGTGCCGCGCAGGTCGGCGTCGACGCGCTCGTCGGCGGTGCTGAAGTCGCGGATGTGCAGCTCGTAGAGCGCAATGTCCTCGAAGGCGTCGAAGGGACGCTTGGTCATGGCGTCCCAGCCCTCGGGCTGCCACGCGTGATCGTCGAGATCGACGATCTGACTGCGCGTGGAGTTGGCGGCCAGGGCGCGCGAGTAGGGATCGGTCACGCGGTTGACCTCGACCCGCTCGGTCGACGGGGCGTACACGGTGACCTCGTACAGGTAGTAGTGGTTCTTCCAGTCGCGTTCGCCGGTGACCGACCACACACCGCCGTCGCGCTCCATGGCGACGGTCTCGGTCTCGCGCGCGGTGCGCGGGCCGTCGAGGAGCAACAGCCGGACCTGCTTCGCCGTCGGCGCCCACACCGACAGGGTCGGGCGGTTGCCGTCCCAGGTCACGCCGAGCGGTCCGTCGAAGAAGTACAGGTCGTCGAGCACGCCGGGGATCTGCAGGCCGGTGGCGCCGGCGATCCTGCCCTCGGTGTCGATCGCCGAGACCGCCACGCGCCCTCGCAGGAACCCGATCGCCCGCTCGCGGTCGTCGATCCGCAGGACGGCGTCGCCCACCAGGTGCGGGAAGCGGCCGGTGGGATCGTCGTAGGTGCCGTCGCGGCGCAGCGCGACCGACTCGCCGCCGACGATGCCGTCGGCCTCGAGCACGAGGGCGCCGTCGGGATCATGGTGCAGCGCGTAGGCCTCGGCCCGCGGCGGCAGGCCGGGCCAGACGATGGTGGTGGCGTCGACCCAGTGGGCCTCGCGCCGGCCCAGGTCCCCGGTGGGCAGGGCGCCCAGGTCGGGGCGTTCCTCGAAGACGTTCTCGCGTCCGGACACGATCCACACCTCTCGCAGGCCTTCACTCACGTCGACGAACTGGTCGGGGCCGGGGTCCTTCTCGTCGCCCTTGTGCACGATCAGACCCACCTGCTCGGGATCGTCGCTCAGTGGGACGTCCCACACGACGCCCTGGTCGTCACGACCGCCCGGTTCCAGCGGTCGGTCCCAGGGCACGTCGGCGGTGGTGTGCTGCCACACGTGCAGGCCCCAGCCGTCGTAGCGGCCGTCGGGGCGGAGGTAGTGCACGCGGAGGTGGCCTTCGGGGCGGGCGCCGATCTCGGGGAGCGAGGGCGGTGGCGGAGCGGTTCCGCCGACGGTGCGCACGGCGTTCTGTCCGCCGAATCCGTCGCCGGCGTAGCCCTCGGCGCCGGGGTCCATGGGACCGCCGTCCAGGCCCGTCTCCATGTCCGACGGCCACTGCCCGTCCACGTAGTACTTGTACTGGTGCTCGCCCGGCGGCACGTCGACGGTCACGGACCAGGTACCGTCGGCCTGCTTCTCCATGAGGGTCTCGCCCCAGTCGTTGAAGCTGCCGCGCACCGACACCGACTCGACGGGCTGCGTCGGGGCGAAGGTGAACGTGACCTCGGCGGCCTGCACCGAGGCCGCGAACAACAGGACGAAGGCGACGACGAAGCTGCGCACGGTCCGACTCCCGGGCTGGGGGTTCCGGCAGTGTACGCGGATCGATGCCAGGATGCAGCCTCCTTCGGTCAGGCGCGTGCTCGCAGCGTGGCCTCGAGTCGGTCGAGCGTCTCGTCGAGAGCGTGGCATCCACGCCGCACGGCGGGGTCGGTCGTCCGGTCGAATTGCGCGCGGAGCGCGGCGACGCGTTCACGGGCGGCCAGGATCCGGTCAGGTGGACGGTAGGTTTCGGTCCGGTGACGCAGACGTGGACGCGGCAGGGGCGTGCTCGCGCGGGGGCGTTTCAGGCTGTGTCGGGCATTGGATTCGGCACTCATGTGGATCTCCTCCGGTCTGATGTTCGTCGTGGTGTGCGTCGGACCTGCAAGCTGCGCACGGAGCCGGGTCGGACGATTCCGTCGTGTCCGGTTGGGGGCAGGCCCCACGGGGTGGGGCCGGTCCTCAGATCACGTGTTGGCGACGCACCCAACGCGATTCTGCACCGATCGGATCATCCTCACCGACGACGCAGAGGTTCCACCACGGAAGCGGTGATGATCATGGTCATGAAGGTCGAATACGTACCGCACTGCGATCTGTTCGTCGCACAGACGAAGGGACCCGTCGACTTCGACGAGGCCCGCGAACTCGAGCGTGCGGTGATGGATTCGGATCATTTCCGTCCGGGCGCGAAGATCCTGCGGCTCCTGGCCGAGGCCGACTTCGACCCGCGAGGAATCCACGCTTTCGCGCGTTGGATGGTGCACGAGTACGGGGAACGCTTCCCGAAGATCGCCTACGTGGCTCCCGACCCGCCGAGTGCCGCGCTCGCGTACCTGCTCAAGCAGGGTGTGGGCGACGGGGACATCGCGGTGTTCTCCACCGGAGCCGCGGCCGTCGACTGGTTGGACGTGGATTCGGATCACTGTCCCCTCGAGGAACTGCCCGTGGATCTGCCCTGAGGGGTCCGCGCTCGCGACGGACGGAACGAAGCCCCGGTCGGAACACTCCGGCCGGGGCTCGTTCGTCACCGTGAAACGTATCGCCTGTGTCGCCGCTACTTCGACGCCTGCGGGTCGAAGTTCTTGACCAGCGTGGTCACCGTCTCGGCCATGATCTCGCGGCCCTCGAAGAAGTCGTAGTCGACCGTCCCACTCGCGCTGACCATGTCGCCGGGCTCGACCTGCTGGTAGCCGGTGTCGTCGAGCGGGTTGTAGAGCATGTCCGAGACGTCGACGGTGATGCTCCGCGCGTCGGTGTCGACCACGAACTCGTGGTCGCGGACCTCGGTCACGGTTCCCTGCACCACCGCGGTGGCGTTCACCGTGGGGCCGTGGATGGTGATGTAACGGTCCTCTTCGTCGGCGGTGCTGGCGTAGAAGTAGGTGCCGAGCTTCTCGACGTACACGCTTCCGGCCTCGATGGTGGTGGCCTCGAAGAAGTCGTCGTCGACCACTCCGGTCACCGTGACGTCGTCGCCGCGCACGAGCTTGTACGCGTCGGCGTCGCGGTCACCGTCGTCCATCTCGACGGTCACCATGCCTCCGCCATAGTCGAGGAGGAACTCGTCGGCCGATACGCTCTCGACCTCGCCGCTCAGGCTGATCCAGGTGTCGTCGGCCATCTCGTAGGGATCCTGCGCGAGCGTCGGGGTGGCCAGCAGGCCGATCGCGGCGATCGCGACGAGGAGGGTCTTCGTGGGGAACATCGTAGGCACTCCGTGTCTGAGGCTCTTCGAGCGAGCGCGGCGCGCGTGGGCGGGAGCGATCTCCCGATCGCGCCGAGCGCCCGCGCCGGTACGTGGCGACACGATGCCGACTCGCGGCGCGGCATCGCATCCGTGGGTTTCGTCGACACCGTGTGGGGCGTCGCCCCGGTTCGTGCTGGGCGGCATCACCAGGCCGGGGCCCACTCCGGATCGACGATCCGCTCTCCGCGCGCCCGCTGGTGGATCGACTCCATCTCGCCGTCGGTGAGCTCGAAGTCGAACACGTCGAAGTTCTGCTCGAGGTGCGTGCGCTTCGACGAGCGGGGGACGGCGATCACCTCGTGCTGCTGCAGGTGCCAGCGCAGCGTGACCTGGGCCGGGGTGCGCTCGTGGCGTTCGGCGATCTGCTGGATCACCGGATCGTCGGCCACGCGATTGCGCGCGATCGGGCAGTAGGCGGTCAGCACGTGGCCCAGGCGCCGGGCCAGGTTCCGTAGGTCGTCCTGGGCCAGGAAGGGATGGTATTCCACCTGGTTCGTGGCGATCGGCGCCAGCTCGGCGGCCCGTTCCAGCAGCTCGGGCGTGAAGTTGCTCACGCCGATCAGTCGGGTGCGTCCTGCCTCCTTCAACTCCTGCATGGCTTCCAGCGGCTCGCCGAGCGACAGGTCGGTGTTCGGCCAGTGGATCAGAGTGAGATCCACGTAGTCGCTGCGGAGCCGCTCGAGGCTGGCGTCGAGGTGTCGGCGGAGTTCGGTCCCCTTCAGGTGGGTCCACCAGACCTTGGTGGTCAGGAATAGCTCGTCGCGGGGGATCCGGCTGTCCTCGAGGGTGCGGCCGATCTCGGCCTCGTTCTCGTAGGCCTCGGCCGTGTCGACGTGGCGGTAGCCGATGTCGAGCGCGGCTCCGACCACCTCGCGGCAATCGTCACCCTTCAACTGGTAGGTGCCCAGTCCGAGGCGTGGAATCATCACGCCCTGGACGTCGACGGTCACGTTCATCGTCCTGCTCCTCGGTTCGGTGGCACCGCTGGACGATCGCAGCTCCGGAGGACTTCGGACGCCCGGACTTCTCACGACCCGTCCCTGGTGGGCCGCCCGATGATTCGAGGGTCCTGGCGCTCCTAGCCTGGGGGAGCTGCAGCGGTCGAGGCTGCGATGCCCCTACCCGAGGACGAGAACCATGTACATCGGACTGTTGTTGCTGCTGATCGTCACGTCGGTCTGGCTCGTCACGCGCGGTCTGGGTCGCGGTGCGCGTGGCCTCGTGGTCGGGGGCGGTGCACTGGCCGTGGCCACCGTCGCCTTCTACGCGCTCATGTCGTTCTGGGGCGAGATGCTCTGGTTCGACGCCCTGGGTTTCGGCCAGCGCTTCTGGACCGAGGTCGGCGCGCGGGTGGTGATGATCGTCGGTGCCGCCGCTCTGGTGGGCGCGGTCGTCGCGTTGCTGCTCCGCGCCCTGCCCACCGAGAGTCGGCACCTGCGTCGCGGGGCGTGGATCCTGGGTGCGGTCGGTGCGCTCCTGGCCGGCGTGAGCCTCTGGGACGAGTGGCTGCTCTACCTCAACCGCGTGTCGGCCGGGACCACCGATCCGGTTCTCGGACTCGACGTGGGCTTCTACCTGTTCACGCTTCCCTTCCTGTCGGCCGTGCAGGGACTGCTGGCCTGGGCCGTGGTGGTGGCGCTGGGGGCGACCGTGCTCGCGAGCCTGCAGTCGGGTGAGAAGCGTCTGCGTCTGCGGCCGGCGTCGGAGATTCCTCTCGGCACGCTGTTGGCCGGCACGATCGCCCTCGCGGCGGTGCTGACCTTCGACCGCATCCTCGCCGTCTTCGAACTCCTGAACTCCGACTGGGGCGTGGTGGCCGGTCCGGGATGGACCGACGTGCACGTCCGCCTGCCCGCACAGATCCTCGTGGCGGTCGCCACGCTGGCGCTGGGTCTGCTGGCGTGGTCGCCCACCGTCCGGGCGTGGGCAGGCCACCGGGGCGAGGGCGCCGACCGGGGCCTGCGTGGCCTGCGCCACCTCTGGGTGGGCATCGCCGCGATCTGGATCCTGGCCCTGGGCGTCGCCCCGCGCCTGGTGCAGTGGCTCGTGGTCGAACCCAACGAGATCACCTTCGAGCGGCCGTACATCGAGAACAACATCGCGGCCACCCGTGCGGCCTTCGGGCTCGACCGGGTGGAGCAGCGGCGTTTCCCGGCGCGCGACGAATTGACCCGCGCGACCATCGACGACAATCGTGATCTGCTGAACGAGGTCCGGCTCTGGGACTGGCGCGCGCTCGATGCGGTCTACAAGCAGTTCCAGGAGATCCGCCTGTACTACGAGTTCGCCGACGTCGACATCGACCGCTACGCGATCGGCGACCGCACCCGGCAGGTGATGGTCTCCGCGCGCGAGCTCCAGCTGTCGAACCTGCCCGAACAGAGCCAGACCTTCGTCAACCGGCGCTTCAAGTACACGCACGGCTATGGCCTGACCATGGCCACGGTGAGCGACTTCACCGAGCAGGGCCTGCCGAACCTCCTCGTGCGCGACATTCCCCCGAAGGCCGAGCCCTCCGAACTGAGCGTCGATCGTCCTCAGATCTACTACGGCGAGCTGACCGACGAGCCCGCGGTGGTGAACACCGAGGAGCGGGAGTTCGACCATCCCAGTGGGGACGAGAACGTCTACAACCGCTACGCCGGCAGCGGAGGCGTGCAACTGAGCAACTTCTGGCGGAAGCTGGTCTACGGCTGGAAGTTCGACGGCACTCGCTTGCTCGTGTCGGGCTATCCGACCGCGGAGAGCCGTGTGCTCTTCCATCGGACGATCCTGGAGCGCGTGCAGCGGGTCGCCCCATTCCTCGAGATCGACGAGGACCCCTACGTGGTGCTCGTCGACGGTCGGATCCACTGGATCGTCGACGCGTACACCCGCTCGGATCGCTACCCCTACAGCGAACCCTACTCCTCGCGCGAGGTGATCGAGTACCGCGACGGCGACCGCACGCGTCGGCTCGAACGCACCACCGTGCCCTCGATGCACGGGGCCAACTACGTGCGCAACGCGGTCAAGGTGGTGATCGACGCTTACGACGGCAGCGTCGATCTCTACGTCTTCGAGCCCGACGATCCGATGGTCCGGGCGTGGCAGAGGGCGTTCCCGGACGTGTTCACGCCGCGCGAGCAGATGCCCGACGCGATGGAACGTCACGTGCGCTATCCCGTGGACCTGCTGCTCGTGCAGGGCCTGGTGCAGGCCAAGTACCACATGCAGGAACCCGAGGTCTTCTACAACCAGGAGGACCTGTGGGTGCGGGCCACCGAGAAGTACTACTCGGGTGTGCAGCCGGTGGAGCCCTACTACGTGATGTGGGAGCAACAGGGATCGGACGAGGTCGAGTTCGTCCTGATCCTGCCCTTCACGCCGAAGAATCGCCAGGTGCTGATCGGCTGGATCGCCGGTATGTCCGATCCTCCGAACTACGGCCGCTTTCTCGCTTACGAGTTCCCCAAGGACCGCCGCGTGATCGGCCCGCAGCAGGTCGAGACCAAGATCGATCAGGATCGGTTCCTGTCGGGGCAGCTCACCCTGTGGGACCAACGCGGCTCGAACGTGATCCGCGGCAACGTGCTCGCGATTCCGCTCGACGAGACGCTGCTCTACGTCGAGCCCATCTACCTGCAGGCGGAGACGGCAGCGTATCCCGAACTGCGACTGGTGGCCGTGATGCACGGCGACGACCTGAGCTACGCCGAGTCCTTCGACGCCGCGCTCGAGGGACTGTTCGACGACACCGCCGGCATGCCCGAGGGAGTCGCCACGCTCGGACGCCGCGACTTGATCCGGCGTGCGAACGAACTCCTGACCGAGTACGGCCGACTGCAGGGCGAGGAGGACTTCGAGGCCGCGGGCCGGCGTCTACAGGAGTTGAGCGACGTCCTGCAGCGGCTCGTCGAGGCCGACGAGTCCGGTCGCTCGCGCTGATGGAAGCGATTCCCGGATCCCGGAGCCCGGAATCAGTGAGCGCCCCATGCATGCGTTTTCGTTCTGCTCCTACCCTGCGATTCCCAGCAGGGGAACGGATCGAAGTGCCCGCGGCGAGCCGAGAAGGAGCAGCCCCATGAAGCGGCATCAGGTGTGGTCGATCGTACTGGCCGGTGGTGACGGTCAGCGTCTGCGTCGTCTCGCGACGGACCGTTCGGGTCGTCCGATTCCGAAGCAGTTCTGGGAGTTCGACGGACAGCGCAGTCTGTTGAACGCCACTCTCGACCGCATGGGTCCGCTCGTTCCGCGTCGCCGTGCCGTGCCGGTGGTGGCGCGCGATCATCATCGCTGGTGGCGGACGGAGCTCCAGGGAGTACCGCACGAGAACGTGGTGGTGCAGCCCGAGAACCGCGGGACCGCAGCCGGGGTGCTCCTGCCCCTGATGCGCGTGGTCGACCACGATCGGAATGCCATCGTGGCCGTGCTCCCGAGCGACCACTGGGTGCGCGACGGCGAAACCCTGCGGCGCAGTGTGGCCACGGCCTGCGCCGCCGCCCGGGACGATGATCGCCGTCTGATCCTGTTGGGGATGGAGGCTGCCGACGGCGACGTCGAGTACGGCTGGATCATGCCCCGCTCCATCGGTGCCCCGGGGCTCTGCGCGGTCGACAGCTTCGTCGAGAAGCCCGGCCGGGAGAAGTGCCGAGAGCTGCGGCGACAGGGGGCCCTGATCAACAGCATGATCATCGTGGCTCGGGCGGCGACGCTCCTCAACATGTTCTACCTCGCCGTACCGCGTCTCCTGTGGGAGTTCGTCAAGGCACACGAGAGCGACGAGGGCGGCGGCTTCGACGAGGTCTACGAATTCCTGCCGCGGCAGGACTTCAGTCGCGACGTGCTCGAGCCGCTGGCAGACCGGCTGACCGTGCTCCCGGTGCCCGAGTGCGGCTGGACCGACGTGGGAACGCCCGAACGGGTGGCGCGAGTCCGGCGGGCCGATCGGCATCCGTTGCGGGTGCGCCGTGCAGCGGCCGGGGGCTCCCAGGGCGTCTCGGTCGAGCGCTGAGGACCACGGAAGGGCACCGCATGAAGCATCGATCGCAGTTCGCGAGTTCGCAATCCGACGACCGGGACGACGGGCAGCCGTCGTCTCCTCCACCGGACGGTCCCGAGGAGGGGGGCGGGATCGATCGAGGCCGCATGGTCCTGTGGGTCCTGTTCAGCTTCGTGATCGCCTACTGGATCGTCAGCGCGATCACGGCCGGGCCGGATCACGGTCCGAAGATCGCCTACACGACCTTCCGCGAACACCTCGAGCAGGGCGAGCTGCAGCAGGTCCGGGTGAAGGGCGAACGGATCGACGGCGAGCTGAGCTCCGAGGCGCTGTTCGTCAGCAACGGTGACAGCACACGCTACGATCGCTTCGTGACCTATCTGCCGTCGTTCGGAGACGAGGAACTGCTCCCCGACCTGCGCCAGGCCGAGGTCGAGATCGAGACCGAACGCGAGAGCGACACCTCGTGGTGGTCGGTGCTCATCGGTTTGGCTCCGCTCCTGTTCCTGTTCCTGCTGGGTTTCCTGTTCCTGCGGGGAATGGCCTCGCAGGGGCGCAACATGCTCAGCATCGGGCGCAGCAAGGCGAAACGCGCCGAACCGGAGCGGGAGAAGACCACCTTCGACGACGTGGCCGGTGCCGAGGGCGCCAAGAGCGAGCTGCGCGAGCTGGTGCAGTACCTCAAGAGCCCGGGCCATTTCCAGGCGCTCGGGGCGGCGGTGCCGAAGGGCGTGCTGCTGGTCGGTCCGCCGGGCACGGGCAAGACTCTGCTCGCCCGGGCCGTCGCCGGCGAGGCCGACGTCCCCTTCTTCATCATCACTGGCTCGGACTTCATGGAGATGTTCGTCGGCGTGGGTGCGAAGCGGGTCCGCGACCTCTTCGACAAGGCCAAGAAGGTGGCGCCGAGCATCATCTTCATCGACGAGCTCGATTCGGTGGGGCGTCACCGTGGCGCCGGTCTGGGCGGCGGGCACGACGAGCGCGAGCAGACCCTGAACCAGTTGCTGAGCGAGCTCGACGGCTTCGAACCCTCGGAGAACGTCATCGTGATGGCGGCCACGAACCGCCCCGACATCCTCGACCCCGCCCTTCTGCGCCCCGGTCGTTTCGACCGTCACATCGCCGTCGACCTTCCCAGCAGCCGCGAGCGCGCCGAGATCCTGCGGATCCATGCACGGGGCAAGCCGCTGGCCGATGACCTGGATCTCGACGAGGTCGCGCGCGGCACACCCGGTTTCAGCGGCGCCGATCTGCAGAACCTGCTGAACGAGGCCGCGTTCACGGCGGCGCGCGAGGACCACGAGAACATCCGGCCCTCGGACATGGACGAGGCCCGCGACCGGGTGCTCATGGGACTGGAGCGGCGCGGGTTGGCCCTGAGCGATCGCCAGGTCGAATTGCTGGCCTACCACGAGGGCGGCCACACCCTCGTCAGCGCGGTGCTGCCGCACGCCGATCCCATCCACAAGGTCACGATCGTGCCGCGGGGTCGCTCGATGGGGGCAACGCACCAGATGCCCGAGGACGATCGCTACGTCTATGAGCGCAATTACATGCTCGACCGTCTGGCCGTCATGCTGGCCGGTCGTGCGGCCGAGAACGTCGCGTTGGACACCACCACCACCGGCGCCGAGGACGACCTGCGCCAGGCCACGTCGCTGGCCCGCCGCATGGTGGTGGACTGGGGCATGGGCGAGGACACCGGCTTGATGGTGTCGAGTCAGGGGTCGAACCAGGAGGTGTTCCTGGGCGAGGAACTGACGCAGCGCCGCGAGAACAGCGAGGCGACGGCGCAGCTGGTCGACGACGAGGTGCGCTCGATCCTCGAGCAGTCCTACCGGCGGGCCATCCAGGTGATCGAGGAACACCGCGACGGGCTCGACCGCATCGCCCGCGCGCTGATCGAGGACGAGAAGATCAGCGGTGAACGTGTCGAGGAGTTGCTGGCCGAGTCCGGCGCTCCGCAGTGATCCGAGGTGATCGCCGATGTTCTGGGTCGACCTGTTCTTCGCCTTCCTGGTCGCCACCGTGCTCAGTGTGGTGCTGGTCGGTCTGACGGGCTGGCGCCGCCCGCGGCGTGAGGAAGAGGGCATGTGGCCCTCGCTGATCGCGCTGTTCGTGGTGTTGGTGTTGATGGTCTGGGCCGGCGGTGTCTGGGTGACCCCCTTCGGACCGCCCGTCTGGGGCGGTTACTGGGCACCCTTCCTCCTGGTCGGGGTCATGGTCGCACTGTTGATCGCCACACTCACCACGGCCGCGCGCCCGCCCCGGGCCCGGCGCGAGCCGCGCGTGGAGGGCGAGATGGAGGCCGAGCAGGCGGCGGCCTCGTTCTTCGGCCTGTTCTTCTGGCTGCTGCTGGTCATCGGGATCGCCGCGCTGGTGATCCGCTACGCCTGACCCGCGTTTGCTCAGGGACACGACGAGCGGGGCGATCGTGCGATCGCCCCGCTTCGTCGTGCGCACCGGATCCAGTGCGCGAGTTCCGACTGGAGGTCTACTCCTTCAACATGAAGGTCACCTTCATGTTGACCCGATACTCGTGGATCTTCCCGTTGTCGGTGTCCACGTACATCTCCTTGATCCAGGCACGCTGGATGTTCTCGGTGGTGGACGACGCGCGCTTCAGACCGTTCGCGATCGCGTCCTCGAAGCCTTTCGGCGAAGCGGCCGTGATCTCGATGTTCTTGGCGACGGACATGTCGACTCCTTTTCCCTCGCGCGGGGAGTGTCGGGTTCCCTTCGTCAACGCTCCGATCCTCGCAGGTGGAGCACGGTGGAGCGATGGGCGGGGCTCCCGTGCCGAGGGCGGGCCGGATCCGTGGGGGATCATCGGGCGATCCACGATGTCCCGCCGTCCGGCTCAGTCGGAGCCGTTGCCGTCGCCACGGTCGCCGGCGACGTGGTGGATGAGCAAGGTCACGTGATCGTTGACGCCGTCCTCGCGGACCAGGTCGCCGAGCGAGACGACGCCGATCGGCAGGTCCGCCGTGTCGACGACCACCACGCGGCGGCAGCCCTCCCGGGCCATGCGATCCGTCACGGTGGCGATGTCCTCGTCGGCTTCGCAGGTGATGGCGCCGACGGACATGACGTCCTCCACGTAGCCCGTGAGGGGGCTCACGGCGTCCGCGACGGCTCGAACGACCACGTCCCGATCGGTCAGTACGCCGATCACGCCGTTTTCGCCGATCACGGGCAGGAAGCCGGCATCGGTGTCGCGCATGAGCTGCGCGGCACGATGCAGGGTCGCTCGTCGCCGGACGAGGACCGGGTTCTTCGTCATGACTTCGCGGATTCTCATGGTGTCGGGCTCCGGGTGGCACCGCCCGCGATTCCGAACCGGGACGGGCGCAACAGGTGAGAAGGCCGACGTTCGTTCGTCGGTTCGATCGAGATGCAATCACCACAACAGTTGGGCGGAAATCGGTCAAGGGTGGTCGTCCTCATGGGGGACGGCCCCATGGTCATGGGGCGCCAAGGGCTTCACCTTCGGTTCTGGTTGCCCCCGCAGACTCCGGTGACGATGTACGTACCGATCGACAGACGAGCCCCGGCCCAGAACGGCCTCGTGTCTCCCGAAGCGTGGCTCACCACCGTCGAGAGCACGGGCACGGTGGCCTCGGGTTCGGGCTGCGCCGACGCGATCGGAGTTCTGCGCCGCGCTCTGCACGCCGACGCGGTGCTCTTGCGCACCCTCGACGACGATCATCGGGTCTGGGAGAACTACGCGGAGGACTCCACGGCCTTCAACCACCGGAACGTCCTCCGAGCCTTCGATCTCGTGTCCGAGCGCGCGCCCGCGGGCGCGCCGCTCGACGTGATGCAGGAACACCGTGGTCCTGCCGTCAGGCTACGAGCCTGGGGAATCCGGGGAGTCGTCGTGACGGACTCCTGGGACGAGAGGCTCCGACTCGAGGTCTACCTCACACGGCGGGTCGCCCTCGAGTCCCACGACGAGACCGGCCTCCAGATCGTCGCCCGAGACCTGGCCGCGGTGGTGGACACCGAGCGCCTCGGAGACCGTTGTCGCACGATCGAAGCCTTCGTGCGCCGTCTCGGCGACGCCGGGCCGACCATGGTGCACGTGTACTCCCCCGATCGCGGCGAGACCATGTTCGCGAACGGGCTCTGCCGGGAGTTCTTCGCCGCGAGTGACCTCGAGCCGCATCCTCGGCGTCCCAGTACACACAATCGGCATCCCTGGCTGCAGAGGGTCACGGCCCGCGATCGGTCCCGGCTCCGCGAGCAGCTCCTGAGAACCGAGGTGCTGCGCGATCGCGCGATCGAGAACGGGTCCTATCGTTTCCGACAGGGCGGCGACGAGGTCCAGCTCCAGCTCTGGTCCACGCGCATTCCCGGCCGGATCACGGGCTCGCACGACGAGATCGTGGTCACCGCGCTCGATGTGACCCGCGAGCGCCAACTCGAGCGACACATCGAGCGGCTCGAGATGACCGAACAGCACGACTTCGGCCGCGAGATCCACGACGGAATCTGCCAGGACCTCATCGGCCTCCAGATGTCGGTGGACCGGTTGCGGCGACGGGAACGCCCCGCCGAGGACCAGTTCTCGGCCGCCCTCGGCCGCATCGGCGAATCGCTGGGCACGTGCCTGCGCCGCGCCCGGGCCATCGCCCGAGGCGTGCACCCCGTGGAGCTGCAAGGCCACGAACTGGGCCCCGCCCTGGTGAACCTGGTCGAGACCACCTCCGAGCGGTTCGGCGTGCGCTGCCGCCTCGTCGAACGTGGTATCTTCGACACGCTGGAGCCCCAGGAGGCCCTGCAATTCTACTGGATCGCTCGCGAGAGCGTGCTGAACGCCGCCCGCCACGCGCAGGCCGATGCGATCGTCGTGCACCTGCACGGCGAGACGCAGGTGGTGCGGCTCCGCGTGGCCGACGACGGCTGCGGATTCGATCCGCGGTCGGAGGACGGCGACGGAATGGGACTGAAGATTCTCGAACACCGGGCCAGGGTCATCGGTGCCACCCTGGCGGTGCGTTCGGCACCGCAGGCCGGAACCACGGTGATCTGTGAGCACCGAATCTCCGGGAGTGAAGACGATGAGGCATGACGATTCGAAGACGAGCCACGTGACCTCGAGCGTCACGCGTCTGCTCGTGGTCGACGACCATCCGATCGTGCGGCTCGGACTCGTCGAGTTGTTGAGCGAGCAGCCCGACCTCCAGGTCGTGGCCGAAGCCTCCAACGCCAACGAGACGATGGAGGTCCTCGAGAACGAGTCGATCGATCTCCTGGTCCTCGACCTGTCCCTCGAGGGGATGGACGGCCTCGAGCTGATCAAGAACCTCAAGGCCCTGCACGGCGATCTGCCGATCCTGGTGGTGTCGACCCACGACGAGAAGTTCTACGCCCAGCGTGCGCTGCACGCCGGGGCGCTGGGCTACCTGTCGAAGGAGTCGGCCACCGACTACATCGTCGACGCGGTGCGTCGCGTGCGCTCGGGCAAGATCTACGTCAGTGAGGAGATGTCCGACCGCATGCTCCACAACATGGTGGATGGACGCCACGAGGCCACGGACTCTCCGATCGATCGGCTGAGCGACCGCGAACTCGAGGTGTTCCGCGGCATCGGTCGTGGTCTGAGCACGCGCCAGATCGCCGAGGAACTCAGCCTGAGCGTGAAGACCATCGAGACCTACCGCGAGAACATCAAGACCAAGCTCGACTTCGCCGACGGTCACGAAATGGTCCGCTACGCGGTGCAGTGGGGCCTCGAGGACACCTGATCGGCCCCGTCGTCGGCGGGGGTCGGGGAATTCCCCGGCCCCGGCCGGCGCACCCACCCAAGCGGCTGTACGGTTCGCACTCTGCTCCCACCGGCGTCCGGTTCCGGCACATTGACCCGTGTCGACGGGACAGGACCCCGAAGCCCCGGAGCAGAACCATGCGCGAAGCCCTGCAGCAGAAGATCGACGATCTCGGAACGCGGATCAACGACCTGCGCGACCAGATCGAGGACGCGGCCGAGCTCCGCGACATCGAGAGCGAATATCTGCAGGCGCGAGAACGCATCGATGCGCTCGGAGACCAGATCGATGACCAGTCCGACCTGGCGCTCCGCGAAGCAGCGCGCGCGCTCGACGAACTGGATCTTCGTCTGAAGCACCTGAGTTCGGCGTCCTGATCCGGAGCGACGACTTCCCCCATCGAAGGAGGCTGCCGTGCTCGGTTGGGCCGTCACGTTCTTCGTCATCGCCCTGGTCGCGGCGTTGTTCGGTTTCACCGGGATCGCGGTGGCCGCCGCGAGCATCGCCAAGGTGCTGTTCTTCATCTTCCTGGTGTTGTTCCTCGTCGCACTCGTGATGGGGATCTTCCGTGGCCGTTCACAGCCCCCCACGGTGTGAGGAGGCGAGGAGACTCGATCATGAATTCCGTCACCGGATCCTCCCTCGCCGGCTTCCGGCCGTTCCTCGTCGTGCCGTTCCTGCTGGCGCTCATCGCCTGCGACGAGCACACGGGCACGCCGGGTGACACCGGACCCGATGTCCGCGTGGTGCCCCCGGTCGCCGAAGTGCCAACGGGCCAGAGCCTGGACTTCGACGCCCTGGTCAACGGGACGGACGCCGACGGCGTCACGTGGACGGTCATCGGCGACCCATCCAGGGGAAGCATCACTGCAGACGGCGTCTACACCGCTCCCGACACGATTCCCGAGCCGCCGACCGTGGTGATCGAAGCCACGGCCCAGGCCGTTCTCGACGCGCCGGGACGTGCCGAGGTGACGATCGTGCCGTCGGAAGGGGGCGCGGCGCGATGAGTTATCGCTTCGAGCCCGGCGAGAAGGTCGAGCGGGGGGTGAAGCGCATGGCGCGCGAGCAAATCGACAAGGCACTCGCCGAGATCGATTCCGACGAACTGGACGTGCACGAGCGCGTGCACCAGGTGCGTAAGCGGTGCAAGAAGCTGCGCGCCATCGCGCGTCTGGTGCGCCCCCCGCTCGGCTCACAGTACTCGGGGATCAACCGTCATTACCGGGACGCGGCACGCCCCCTGTCGGACGCGCGCGACGCCCATGCGATCATCGAGAGCTTCGACGACGTCGTCGAGGACCGTTCCGACGAGATCGTCGACGGCTCGCTCGATCCCGTACGCGAAGCCTTCGTGCGCCGGCGCGAGCGTGTCGCTCCCCGCGAAGAGGTCGAAACCCGCCTGTTCGGGGCGCGGCAGGCCCTGACCGCAGGACGGGCGGCCCTCGACACCTGGCACGTCGACGAGGACGGCTTCGACGCCGTCGCGGGCGGCGTGAAGAAGGTCGTTCGCCGCGGCCGCAAGGCAATGGGCGCGGCGACCGAGAAACCGACGGTCGAGAACTACCACGAGTGGCGCAAGCGCGCCAAGTACCTGTGGTACCACGCCCGCATGTTGCGCCCCCTGTGGCCGGAGGTGATGAAGGCCTGGCGCGACGAGGCCGACCGCCTGAGCGATCTGCTCGGCGACGAGCACGACGGTGCCGTCCTGCGCGCGATCCTGCAACGAGAACCCGAAATGGCCGAGGTCGAGGGGATGCCGCTCTACCTCGCGCTGCTCGACCGACGCAGCCAGGAGCTGCGCGCGCGTGCGCGCCGTCTCGGAGCGCGGATCCACGCGGAGAAACCGAAGCGATTCGTGGGCCGCCTCGAGGACTTCGATGCCGCCGACGGCGTGCTCGCCTGAACCGACCCGCACCCCCGGAGGAGCCACCCATGAGAACGCCCCGACTTCGCGTTACGCACGTGCTCGCGCTCGCCGTCCCCTTGATCTTCGCTGCGGGCTGCGCTCGCCAGACGGTTCTCCGACCCGGTCCCGATGCCGACGAGGTCTCGTGGATGGAGCAGGCGGCCGTGGAGGAGGTCGACGACGTCCGGATCGTCGCGCAGGTCGACACCTGGCCCGGGGATCCCGATGTCGAAACCCATGTCACCCCGGTGCGCGTGGTCGTCGAGAACGACAGTGACCAGCCGGTGCGGCTGCGCTACCAGGAGTTCGCACTCATCGCCGCCGATGGGTCCCGCTTCGCCGCCCTGCCGCCCTACGCGGTCGAGGGCGAGGTCACCGACCGTACGATCGTCGAGCACCCGCAGCCCATGAGCGACCCCATGTTCGAGTACCGGCGGTTCACCGTGGCTTCGTACACCGGTCCGGTGTACCCGACGCTGGGTAAGTACGAGGGCCGCTTCGTCTACGACCCGTATTACTACCACTACTACCAGGACTACTGGGTGGACTACGAACTGCCGACGGTGACCATGCTCGAACACGCGATCCCCGAGGGCGTGATCGCCCCCGACGGGCGTGTGGCAGGGTACCTGTACTTCGAGCCCGTGCCGCCCGAGCAGAGCAAGGTGCGCTTCCGTGCCGACGTGGTGAATGCCTCGAACGGACAGATGCTCGGGGAGGTGTCGATTCCCTTCGTCGTCAAGTGACACGGAGTCTGCGGATGCGGTCGAGCAGTTCGGAGTCGTCGGGCATGAGTCCCGGTTCGACCAGGCGGTCGACCAGTTCACGCCAACCGCCCTCGTGTGCGAAGCATCGGCGGAAGAGATCGAGTGCGCGGTCGACGTCTCCGATGGCCACGTGGCTCACCGCCGTCCAGAACGCGATCTCTGCGCGATCGGGGGCGAGTTCGAGCGCGCGGAGATGGGCCTCGAGGGCCTCCTCCAGTCGGCGTTGCCCCAGCAGGACCTCGCCCTCGACCATGTGGTCGTAGGCCCGGGCGACATCGAGCGAACGACGGAGCTCGCGCAACGGCTCTGGATGGTCGTCGACGCGGATGTCGACCACCTTGTCCTTCCACGACTCCCCGGTGGGCTCGCCCGTCATCACGACGAGCGCGCAGGACTGCATGCCGCGGATGTCGCCGCCTTCGGCCTGTCCGGCCTCCAGAGCCGCCATGAGGCGTTCCGACAGGACTCCGTCGGTCGACTCGAAGGTCTCGGCCATGGCGTCCCACACGGTGGGCCGGGCCATGAGGTTCGCGGCCACGCAGTAGTCCGGACCCTGCCGGTGGCCCGCATGGACGATGCAGCGTGTGCCGGTGTGGATGGTCGCGGCGCGCGGCGTCAGCACGCTGATCTGCCGCACCTCGCGGTCGGGATCGTCGGCGAGGAGTTCCGGCAGGACGATCGTGGGATCGCCGCCGTCTTCGAGCCGGCCGAGGATCCGGGGCCCGTAGCCGAACGAGGCCAGCGATTGCGTGGCGACGGCCCCGACCCCGGCGCGCACCCACAGCACGTCGGCCACGTTGAACCAGTGCGACTGCACGGCGGCCCCGATGCGCCCCGTGGAGGGCTCGTGGGCGACGATCGAATAGGTGGTCGCGATCTGCACGTCGGCCTCCGCCGGCTGAGGGAGCGGTCGCACCCCCATGGGAACACAGCCCGGGGCACGGCGCGAGCCCTGCTCGAAGGGACCCGCAGGGCGGTTCTGGTGTACAATCGACCACCTGTCGCCTGCGCCCCCCTTGCGTTACCCTACCCTCCAGGCACCCCCGGAACGAGCCCATGACGAAGACCGCGCGAGACCTCGCCGCCATCCCCGTGCTGGCCGCTCTCCTCGTCCTGATCCAGCCCGCCGCGCCGGCCCAGGCCGCCACCATCGACGGCACCGTCGAATGGGCCGGGATCAGCCACCTGCCGATCCAGGACCGATCGCCGATCGTGCCCCTCGACGGGGAATCCTTCTCCGTCCGCGTCCGGACCTGGCGCAACGACGTCGAGGAGGTGCGGGTCGTCCACGACGTCGACGGCACGCCCGAGAACGCCTCGGTCGTCGGTCAGCTCGGTCCCTACGACATCTGGGAGGCCGCGCTGCCCACCTCGGGCGCCACCGGGCGCTTGGAGTACTCCTTCGAGCTGCGCGACGGCGCCGACACCGACTACCTGTCGCTGGACGGCATGACCGAGGATCCGCCCGCCGGCGCGCTCTTCGCCGTCGACTTCACCACGCTCGAGCACGCGCCGCGCGGGGCGACGCCGCACCCGGACGGCGGCACCGTCTTCCGCGTGTGGGCGCCGAATGCGCCCGTGGCCTACGTGCGCGGATCCTTCAACGGCTGGGGGCTGAGTGACTCGATGACCCCGCTCGGCGAGGACTTCGTGGCCTACGTGCCCGAGGCCGGGATCAACCAGCGCTACAAGTTCTTCTTCGACCTACCCGCCTTCGACAAGTGGGCCGTCGATCTGTACGCGCGCGCCATCGACGAGACCGACAACAACAACAACCTGATCCAGGATCCCACGCTGTTCGGCTGGACCGATCAGGACTTCCAGCGGCCGTCGCTCGAGGAGATGGTCATCTACCAGCTCCACATGGGCACCTTCTCCGGCGGGGGCGACGATCCGCTCGGCACGCCCTCCTTTCCGGCAGGATATCTCGACGCCCGCGCACGCGCCGACCATCTGGTCGAGCTGGGCGTGAACGCCGTCATGTTGAATCCCGTGATGGAATTCCCGGGCGAGCGTTCGGCCGGCTACAACCCCATGAGCCAGTTCGCACCCGAGCGCAGCTACGGTGCCCCGAACGACTTCAAACGCTTCGTCGACGCGCTGCACGCTCGCGGCATCGCGGTACTGCTCGACATCGTGTGGAACCACCAGTCGATCGCCAACAACGTGTACTGGGAGTACGACGGGCAGCAGAGCTACTTCGACGACCCGCCCCAGGACACTCCCTGGGGGGCGCAGCTCGACTTCGACCGCGCGGAGGTGCGGGAACACCTGCTGCAGAGCATGCACGCCTGGTTCGAGGAGTACCACCTCGACGGCTTCCGCATGGATGCGACCGATTTCATGAACATCGGCACCCAGGAAGCCTCGGGCTGGTCTCTGATGCAGGAACTCAACCAGCAGGTCGACAACCGCTGGGCCGACCGCGTGATCATCGCCGAGCAGTTGCCCGACGACGACTTCATCACGCGGCCGGTGGACCAGGGGGGCGCCGGATTCGATGCCCAGTACTTCGACGCCTTCACCGATCGACTGCGCGAGGCGGTCCTGGCCAGCGCCTTCGGCGATCCGGCGATGTGGCAGATCCGCGACGTGATCAACGGCTTCGGGACCTATCTCGAGGGCAACAGGGTGGTCAACTACGTCGAGCTGCACGACGAGGCCTGGCCCACCAGCGGCGGCGGCCGTCTCGTGAAGCAGATCGACACCACCTTCCCGCACGACGACCAGTTCGCGCGCGGGCGCTTCACCCTGGCCCAGGGTCTGGTCCTGACCGCCCCGGGCGTGCCGGCCATGCTGCAGGGCAGCGAGTGGCTCGAGAGCCGTGACTTCGGCACCGACGAGGGCAACCGCATCGACTGGGGCAAGAAGGCCCAGTACGCCGGCGTGTTCGCACTGCACCGCGACCTGATCGAGCTGCGGACGCAGCGTCCGGAGCTGCGGGCCGATGCCTTCTGGCAGGTGTCGCACCTGAACGAGGGCGGCAACGTCATCGGCTTCCGCCGTGGCCTGGGCGACAGTACGCTCATGGTGCTGGTGAACTTCTCGAACGCCACCTACCCGGGTTATCGGATCGGCGTGCCTCTCGACACCGAGTGGCGCGTGCTGCTCGACAGCCAGGACGCCGCCTACGGGGGGTCGGGTGCGCTCAATCCCGGTGTGCTGCAGGCCCAGCAGGGATTCTACGACGGCTTCGGGCAGAGTGTGCAGATCGAGGTGCCGGCCATGAGCATCCTGGTACTCGAGAAGGCGCCCACGTCGACCGGGGTCGGTCCGATCACCGGCCCGTCTTCGGACGCCGGCACCCAGCTGAAGCTGATGCCGGCCGCGCCGAATCCCGCGAGCGGCGTGACCGTCGTGCGCTTCCGCCTGCCGGCGCAGGAGGCGGTGCGCGTCACGATGCACGACGTGCGCGGGCGCCGGGTCCGCGTGCTGGCCGACGACATGTTCGAGGCCGGGGAGCACAGCCTGACCGTCGACACCCGCGAGCTGGCCAACGGCACCTACTTCGTGCGCATGCGCACGCTGAACACCTGGCGGGCCACGAAGCTGACGATCACCGAGTGAGGCCGCGGCGCGGCAGGAGGGAGCGTACCACCGTGACCGACATCGGTTCGGCTCCCCTCTGTCATCACCCCGAACTCGCTCCCCTCGTCGCCGATCCGCTCGATGCCGCACGTGTCGGGCGGATCGCTGCGTTGCTGAGCGAATGGAAGACGCTGCGCATCGAGCGACTGCCCACGGGGCTCGTGTCGGCCGTGCACGGTGCCGGCGCCAACGAGGTGTCGGGCTACGACGCCGTGTGGTTGCGCGACACCGTCCACGTGGCCCACGCCTTCCATCGCACCGGCGAATCCGACGCCGCGGTCGAGATCCTCGGCGGCATCCTGGAGTTCCAGCACAGGACCGTCGCTCGCTTCGACGACGTGATCGGCGGCCGTGTCGATGCCGGCGATCCGCACGAGCGCCCGCACGTGCGCTTCGACGGCCGCACCCTCGAAGAGATCGACATGCCGTGGGCCCACGCCCAGAACGACGCCCTGGGCTACGTGTTCTGGCTGGCCGCGGTGCTGATGCGCGACGGCGTCTGGATCCCCGACGCCGATCAGCACGCGGTGCTGGCCCGGTACCCGGCCTACTTCGAGGCCATCGACTACCCGAACGATCGCGACAGCGGTCATTGGGAAGAAGAGCGGCGCCGCACGGCATCGAGCGTCGGGACGGTCGTCGCCGCGCTCGAGACCATGGCCACCGCGCTCGAGCGCGTCGACGGCGAGCTGCGCGGACCGCACGGGTTCTTCGGACCCCTCTCACTGCGCTCGCTGGCCTTCCGCGGTCGCGCAGTGCTCGACGTGCTGCTACCGCAGGAGTCTCCGCCCGAGCGCGGGGCCGACGCGGCGACACTCTTCCTGATCGAGCCCCTGGGAGTGATCGGCGGGCCGACGGCGGCCGCGATCCTGGACCTGGTCGACCGCGAGCTCGTCGGCCCGCACGGCATCCGCCGGTACCGCGGCGACAGCTACTGGTGCGCCGACTACCGCGCGTTGATCGCGCCGGAGAGGCGCAGCACCGACTACAGCACGAGCACCGCCGAGCGCGACGCCCTGCTGAAGCCGGGGACCGAAGCGCAGTGGTGCATCTTCGATCCCGTGCTCGCCGTGTACCACGCCCGGCGCTACCGGCGCACCCGGCACGCCGGGCATCGCGCGCGTGCCGATCATCATCTGCGCCGTGCGATCGGACAGATCACCGGACCGGGGGAGTGGTGTGCGCCCGGACTGTGCACCGAGGCGTGGTTCCTCGCGTCGAGCGACGAGGGTGTGTACCGCCCGAACGACCAGACGCCCCTGGCGTGGACGCAGGCGAATCTGCGGTGGGCGCTCGAGGAAGCGGGCAGCGCGCTGGGCTGAGGGTTGGAGGTTGCGACGGCGGGCGTGATATCCTTGCATCACGAGCCGACGACGACATCTCTGCGCCAACCCGAGGAGCTCGTATGTCCACCGCGTTTCGTATCCTTCTCCTGTCCTGCTGCATCGTCGCCGTATCGTTCCCGTCGGGGAAGGTTCGGGCGCAGGAGGGATTCGTCGACGCCCTGCCGGCGCCCGTGTCGGAGCGTGCCTCCGAACCGCGCGGTGTCGAGCCGGAGGGCGAGCCCGTCCCCCAGGCCGATCCGTCCGAACTCGACGAGGCCGCCGCACGGCGCGCCGGCGATCCGCCGATCGGCATGCCCGACTTCTACATCGTCGAGCAGGACCAGGTGCTCGACGTCGACGCCGCCGAAGGCGTCATGCGCAACGATCGGGAACCGGAGGGCGAGTCCTTCCAGGTCGTGAGCTTCTTCCCGCCGGACAACGGCACCCTGTCCCTGGTCACGACCGGCGCGTTCACCTACGAACCGGATCTGGGCTTCGCCGGCGTCGACAGCTTCCGTTACACCCTGAGCGACGGCGACGTCACGTCGGACCTGGTCACCGTCCGTTTCGACGTCCAGGAGTCCTTCGCGCGGGCTCCGATCGCCGTGGCCGATCACTTCTCGGTGGCCGCGGGCGAGACCCTCGTCGTCGAGGCTCCTGGCCTGCTGGCCAACGACTACGACCTCGACGGGGACGCGGTGACCGCGCGGAGCTTCTTCTCGCCGCCGAACGGGGACCTGTCGCTCAACACGGCCGGCGCGATCGAGTACGTGCCGAACGAGGGGTTCACGGGAATCGAGACCTTCACCTATGCGATCGGCGACGGGGCGTTGAACTCCGAGGTCGCCGGCGAGGTGAGCATCGTGGTGTACGACGGCAATCGCGCGCCGGTGAACGCCCAGGACGCCTACTACACGCCTGCGGACACGCCCCTGTCGATCGATGCCCCGGGTCTGCTCGTCAACGACGTCGATCCCGACGGCGACACCATCATCGCGCAGTCGTTCTTCCCACCGGAGAACGGCGACGTTTCGCTCGTCGTCAACGGCTCCTTCGCCTACACGCCGGATCCCGGCTTCGTCGGCACCGATACCTTCGTGTACGTCAGCTCCGACGGGGAGGCCTCGTCGACGTCGACCACGGTGACGCTGGTGGTGGGGACCTTCGGTGACATCGCCACCGGTGTCCTGACGCCACCCACTCCTGGCGGCTTCGCGCTCGAGGCTCCGACACCGAATCCCTTCAACCCGTCGACGGAGCTGCGCTTCCGTCTCGACGACGCCGGTCCGGCGCAGCTGAGGATCTACGACCTGCGCGGGCGTCTCGTGCGCGAACTCGTCGCCGAGACGCGGACGGCCGGGACCTACACCGCGACCTGGGACGGCACCGATGCGTCGGGGCGCGCCGTGGCGAGCGGAGCCTACGTGGCGGAGCTGCGGAGTGGTTCGAAGCGGGCGGTGCAGAAGCTGCAGCTCGTCAAGTGACGTCGTCGTCGGCGGGCTCGAAGACCACGAAGGCACCGTAACCGACCACGCGCGCTGGCGAGCCCATCGTGTCGGCCGAGGTCCGCAGGTCCACCCGCTCGACCTGCAGGCCCCGGTCGATCGCCACGCGGAGCAGTCCCTGGATACCGATGCAGCCGCAGGCGTCGTCTTCGTCGACGTGCTGCGGCTTCCGGCGTTCGATGGCCTCGGCGGTGGCCCTGTCCAGACGCCGTGCCGTGGCCTCGTCGTGCTCGTGGCTCAGGTCGGAGCTGACCACGAGCAGAGTGTCGGGCTCGGTCCAGAGCGCGTCGACGAGGGTGGCGCAGTCCTCGCCCGTGGCGAAGCCGACCAGCACCGGCAGGACCGAGACGTCGTCGAGCACGAGCTGCAGGAAGGGCAGCTGCACTTCGAGGCTGTGCTCGAAGCGGTGCGGAGGATCCTCCTCGAGCACGTCGTCGCGCGCGACGGCGCGGGCGCGGAGCTCGGGATCGACGGCCACGTCGCCCAGCGGGGTGCGGAAGGCATCGGCGCGCGGCACGACGAAGCCGCCGAAGACCGACCGGTGGCTCGGCCCGACCAGAAGCACGCGCCGGATCGGTTCGGTCCGCGCCTGCAGGCAGCGGTACGCCGAGGCGGCCACCGGACCGGAGTAGTCGTACCCGGCGTGCGGAACGATCAGTGCCTGCGGCGACCGGGCGGCGGACGCCGGCCCGGCGAGCAGGTCGGAGACCGTACGCTCGAGGGCGGACGCCTCGGCGGGGTAGAAGAACCCCGCCACGGCCGGATCCCGAACGGTGATCATCGCGCACCATTCCCGGGCCTCGGGGTCTTGCCCCACTATACACCCCATGAACACGCAGGGTCCGACAACTCCGGTCGCTCGCTACTGGCACGTGCTCGACGACGGCCGCGTGCAGTGCGACGTGTGCCCACGCGCCTGCCGCCTGCGTGACGGGCAGCGGGGCTTCTGCTTCGTGCGGGCGAACGAGGGCGGCCGGCTGGTCCTCACCACCTGGGGCCGTTCGAGTGGCCTGTGCGTCGACCCGATCGAGAAGAAACCGCTCTATCACTTCCTGCCCGGCACGTCGGTCCTGTCGTTCGGGACGGCCGGGTGCAACCTCGCCTGCCGCTACTGCCAGAACTGGGAGCTGAGCCATGCCCGCTCGGCCGCGGTGTCGGCGGTCGAGGTCGAACCCGCAGCGGTGGCGACGGCGGCCGTCGGCGCGGGATGTCCCAGCGTGGCCTTCACCTACAACGACCCCGTCGTGTTCCTCGAGTACGCCGTCGACGTCGCCCGGGCTTGTCGTGCCCGTCGCGTGCGGACCGTGGCCGTGACCAACGGCTACCTGTGCGCCGAACCGCGCCGCGAACTCTTCGCGCACCTCGACGCCGCCAACGTCGACCTCAAGGCCTTCACCGAGCGCTTCTACCGCGACCTCACCGGAGGCCACCTGCGACCCGTGCTCGACACGATCGAGTACGCCGTCCACGAGACCGACGTCTGGATCGAGCTGACCACCCTGCTGATCCCCGGACACAACGACGCCCCGCGCGAGATCGACGCGCTCACCCGCTGGGTGGTCGGACACCTCGGCCCGCACGTACCCGTGCACTTCACCGCCTTCCATCCGGCCGGGCGGATGCGCGACGTTCCTCCGACGCCGCCGTCGACCCTGCAGCGCGCGCGTCACATCGCACGCGCGAACGGACTGCGCACCGTGTACACCGGCAACGTCGTCGACCCCGAGGGGTCGCGAACGGTGTGCCCGTGGTGCGGGGAGGTGCTCGTCGAGCGGGGTGGCTTCGCGGTGGTCCGGCGCGCCCTGGCCGACGACGGCAGCTGCGAACGCTGCGGCGCGACGATCGACGGGGTGTTCGAGGCGGTGGGGTGAGGGCGGTGTGGTGAACGGGGTGTGGTGAGCGGGGGTTGGCCGTTGCGCGTTCATTCCCTGGAAGCCGCGTTCGTTCCCTGCAGGCCGCGTTCATTCCCGGGGCCGGGCTCGTTCCCCGGGGACCGGGTTGGCTCCCCGGGGCCGCGGGGCACGTCTGGGGATGTTCCGCTCCAGGAGTCTGTGTCCGCTCAGCCCGCGCGGCACGGTACCGATCGTTGCGTGGATCCACGACGTCGACGGCTCCGAGGATGTCGACCGAGCAAGGGGTCGAATCGTCTTGCACGAATCCATCGCCGATGTCCCCGTCGGGAAGTACGAGTCGAGTTTCGGATGACGCGAGGCTCGATTCCGGGGGAGTTCGACGGGAAAGGGTTTCGGAAGCAGTGGGGTGGTGCTTCCAGTGCGGAAGTGGCGTGTTCCGGCGCGGAACATCCCCAGGTGTCACACCTCGTAGACGCTTCCGCAGCGGAAGTAGCGCTGGAAGAATTCCGCGATCCCGACTTCCGCGGTGGAAGTGGCGTGTTCCGGTGCGGAACATCCCCAGGTGTCACACCTCGTAGACGCTTCCGCAGCGGAAGTGGGGCGGGAGGAAT
>Ga0102943_1000288_pt1 | contig 35197 bp, 31 predicted proteins | sample SalPonC_black_MG_FD_78174 | JGI IMG/M metagenome (GOLD analysis project Ga0102943, IMG submission 78174) | Salt pond soil microbial communities from South San Francisco under conditions of wetland restoration - Salt Pond MetaG... | ecosystem: Environmental > Aquatic > Marine > Intertidal zone >...
ATTTAGACGCCTCATCTGATACTCAATGGGTTCGTGTTGGAACCGTTCGTGAGAGTATTGACGAACCGCCAAATCCAGAAGGAATTCAAGTTACGCTTGAAGATCTTGAAACAGGCGAGACGGTGGTCATGAACGATTCGCTTTTTACTTTCAAAAATGTCCTAAACTATTGGACCACACGGAAAATCGAAAATGATCGAACCTACCGAATCACCGCAAAACAATCGAATGGTAAAACAAGTCAGGTTACTGTAACCACACCAAATGAGTTTCCCACAATATATATCACTATTAACGATGTATCTCCTGTGGGTGCCAACATCTATGTTGATGACACAGCGAAAAATATTGTCGATCTTCAATCTGTTTGGTATGTCATTCTGAACCGTGGAACCCCAGAGGAACAAAAAAGAATTTTCAGATTTCCCTTAAGAAATACTCTCAGTCATACTTTCACCTTCTTCGGTTCTTATTCTGCCTTTGCCAATTGGGAAGATGAATTCGAGCACATTGAGCAAAATACAATTGCCAATTCTGACGTCTCTGTTATCAGAAGACAATTTTTTTTAGCTATGGGTGGACCGGAATGGGACGAGAATTTTTCTTCGATTGATGACCTTGAATATTTTTTGGATGGGACAGGCTCAAATGTTGAGAATGGTTTGGGGTATGTAGTTGGAATCGAAGGGAAATGGTTTAAGCAGGACTGGTGCCTCTTACCGGATAGTTCCAATTATATTCCCTGTGAACCGGAAGAACGTTTTTGGTGAGATGATCGTCGGCTGCAGAGTTACCTTGCTATAACTTTGGAATTCGGCAGCTGAAAAACCCAATCGGCAGGCGAAAAATTACTCATCCCCAAACTCTTTTCTCGCGCACCTTTTTTAACTTGTGTGTTAAGGGTCTTGATGGCAGAAATTTCAAACTTGCAGCAGCCTGAGGTAATCGCAACAGTGCCGGACAAGCTGTCCGGCGTACTATTCATCCCATTAGACTCATCGGATGAGTATTTTGGTTCATGAATTAAAAGAAACTTCAAAACACTCATCCGATGAATGGGCGTGGCGTGATTCGCCAGCAGAAAACACCAATCGAAATAATGTACAACGGGCAGCCTGCCCGTTACAAAAAAATTAGATTTTACTTAATAGAGTAGTTATAAGGTATAAACAGGATTAACAATCGACTCAAAAAATATTACTGATTGTACAGTTCGAATGCCGGACAAGCTGTCCGGCGTACTATTCATCCCTAACTGCATCCGCGGGTTCTACAGAGGCAGCACGTGCGGCGGGGTACCAGCTTGCGAGGAGGCAGAGAAGCATCGTCCCGATCAACACAATCACAATGTCTGAGATTTGAATGGCCACGGGATAGGCATCAATAATGAAGGACGATGAAAGTTTCACCAGCCCAAATTCCTGTTGGGCCAGGGTGAGTGCAATCCCAATTACACCTCCGATTCCACATCCAATCAACCCGATTTGTAATCCCTGGCTTTGAAAAATTTTCTTAATCTTTTTGGGAGTCATCCCCATCGAAATCAGAACGCCGATATCTCTTTTTTTCTGGATCACAATCATGGTCAGTGAACCCACAATGTTCAGAACAGCTACCAGCACGATGATCATCAAAATAAAATAGGAGCCCCATTTTTCGAGGTACATCACATCATAAAGCGGTTTTTGCAGATCGTACCAGGTTTCAATCATATACTCATTCCCGATGATTCCCTGAAGATCCGCTTTCACCTCTTCAGCCAGATCCGTATCGGTCAGCTGTACATCAAACCCGCTGATCTCATTTCGCATATTGAACAAACGCTGCGCCGCTTCCAGGCTGACGTACACTACATCACCCGCCACAATTTGATGGGTGTCATAGCTATTCCGAACTTCAAACCGGCTGACTCGCGGCGACGAAAACTGGGTCAGCGCCCGACGCATTCCCGATGGACTCAGCATCGCGATCTCATCTCCGGGCTCCAACCTGTATCTGTTTACCAATGATTCACTTACAATAGTTCCTGGACTCCCGTTACGAACAGAAATATCGTATTCTGTATTTTCCCTGCTAGCTTCAAGCTCTTGAAAAAGCGGATCATTCTCTTCATCCACGCCACGAACATCAATTACCTCATTTTGTCCGTTTTGAAATGCCAACATCACTTTCCCCTCAACGTAAGGCGAGACACTCACAACCTCTTCGTGATCAAGAATCTGATCCATCATCTGCTGATCGAAAAGCATGGCCGTTTCCTCGACCCTTTCAATTCGCATGTCCGGATCGAAGGAGAGCAGGTATCCCCGAATCACATCAAAAAAACCATTAAATACGGATAAAATAACAATGAGCAGAGCGGTCCCGATCGTAATTCCTCCAATACTGATGCCCGTTAAAATGGAGATCAACGAAATGTGCTTCTTTGAAAACAGGTACCGCCGCGATATAAACTGGATAATATTCATTCTCTAAACTTGTATTTTACCCGATCATGTGGTTCTTTTTGATAGAATCAACTTTTTTGAAAATAATAACTTTACTGTCTACCAGGAATTTTAAAACCGCGGGTGAATCTTGACTTTAAAAATCGAAGAAATACGAGCAATATCCAACGGCGAACATGGCGATTTGTTTTCAGTGCTTGGACTTCACACTGTAAACATCGAAGGGAAAGAAAAATTGGTCATACGTAGTTTCCACCCTGATGCTAAATCAATCATCGTAATTCCGGACTCGGGAAAAGAGGTTGAGTTATCACGCGTTTCTGATGAAGGACTTTTTGAACACGTATTTTCGCGTCGTAAAAATAGATTCTCTTACAAACTCAAAGTCACTCCCTACGTAGGCGATACCTACACGATAGAAGACGCCTACCGGTTTGGAACACAGCTCTCTGATTTTGATTTACAGCTATGGGGCGAGGGCAATCATCATCATGCCTATAAGTTTATGGGGTCGCACACGAAAACAGTGGATGGTGTGGAGGGAACCCATTTTGTAGTGACCGCTCCCAGTGCCAGCCGTGTAAGTGTAATTGGTTCTTTCAACAACTGGGATGGACGTGTTCACGGGATGCGCAAATATCATGACCAGGGAATTTGGGAAACCTTTATTCCGCATGTGACTGAAAACGATCTGTATAAATATGAGATCAAATCTCATGCAACGGAAGCACCTCTCAAAAAGTCGGATCCGTATGGACGCCTGATGGAATTGCGGCCCGGAACGGCAACTAAAGTTTGGAACTCTTCTTATGAATGGGGTGATGATAAATGGATGGAGAATCGGCAACAGATCCAGGATCATAATGAGCCGATCTCTGTTTATGAAGTTCACCCCGGTTCATGGAAACGAAAAGTAGGTGAAGATCCGGGATTTTTGAACTATCGGGAGATGGGCGATGGCCTGGTTCCCTACGCCAAAGAGATGGGATTCACACATATTGAATTGATGCCGATTGCAGAGCATCCTTACGATCCATCCTGGGGGTACCAAATCACCGGTTATTTTGCACCGACAAGCCGTTTCGGAAATCCAGATGATTTCCGCTATTTCGTTGATAAATGTCACCAGGCAGGTCTTGGTATTATTGTAGATTGGGTCCCCGCCCACTTTACCAAAGATGAAAATGGGCTACGCCGGTTTGATGGAACTGCACTTTATGAGCATGAAGATCCCCGACAGGGTGAGCACAGCGATTGGGGTACCAATATTTTTAATTACGGCAGGAGTGAGGTAATGAACTTCCTGATCTCCAACGCTATTTATTGGCTGGAGGAGTTTCACATCGATGGTCTGCGAGTGGATGCCGTTGCCTCAATGCTCTATCTCGATTATTCGCGAGAAGAGGGCGAATGGATTCCGAATCAATATGGCGGACGAGAAAATCTCGAAGCGATTCACTTTTTACAACGTTTCAATGAATTGACTCATGAATACTATCCCGGAATTCTGAATTTTGCAGAGGAGTCCACATCATGGCAGGGCGTTTCTCAACCTACATCTTCCGGCGGACTCGGATTTGATTTTAAATGGAATATGGGGTGGATGAATGATACTCTGACCTATATCAAGAAAGATCCGATTTTCAGAAAATATCACCAGGATCAGCTTTCATTTTCATTGATTTATGCATTTTCTGAGCAATTTATATTACCGCTTTCACACGATGAAGTGGTCCACATGAAACAATCTCTGCTCTCAAAAATGCCGGGAGATGACTGGCAAAAATTTGCGAATCTTCGATTGCTTTATACTTATATGTTTGGTCACCCGGGCAAAAAGCTGCTGTTTATGGGCGACGAATTCGCACAGTGGAACGAGTGGACAGAATCTCAATCTATCGACTGGCACCTGCTGCAGTGGGATACGCACAAAGGGGTACAGCGTTTGGTAAAAGACCTGAACAATATTTACAAAAAAGAACCTGCGTTCCACAAAGTCGATTCCCGATGGGAAGGGTTTGAATGGATCGATATGAGTGATGCAGAAAATAGTCTCCTTTCATTCATCCGGCGATCTGATGATCCGGATGACTTTTTGGTCTTTATTCTGAATTTTACTCCAAACACCCATGACCAGTACAAATTCGGAGTACCGAAGGCAGTTGAATATGAAGTGATTTTTAACAGTGATTCTGACTATTACGGTGGTACAAACAAAGGGCCTATTGCTGTCCATGCCCAAGAGGGAAACTGGCACAATCAACCTGCTCATATTAATATACCTGTTCCTCCCCTTGCCGGAGTTGTTTTGAAACCGAAATCCTAATGTGGATGCCCTCTATAATTATTACTTTAAAGTTGTACGCTTAGGATTTACCCAAGGAGTGTCCCCCTTTGAAGGGGGCAATGGGGGATGATTGGAACATGATTTTGAGTATTTTTCCATTTATTCGATCAAACCAATGTTCATTCAAGTCATCCCCCTGCTCACGTTGTTCGCTTTCCCCCTTCTAAGGGGGAAAATTCAATCAATTATAACTCAACCACATAACTCGTTACATTAGGAGTTTTTGGTAAGGTATCCGAGTTCAATTTAACTTTTTAGATTTTATTTATGCGTTTTCCGAGATCCAGCGGCACGCTTGTCCATCCCACATCATTTCCATCCAGTTATGGAATTGGTGATTTAGGAGACAATGCCAAACAGTTTATTCATTTTTTGCAGGAAACCGGTCAAACTATTTGGCAGGTACTGCCTCTCAGTCCCACCGGTTATGGAAATTCTCCCTATGCCAGTTATTCTGCATTTGCGGGCAATCCCTATCTCATCAGCCCGGATATTTTAGTAGAGAAAGGATTAATTACTTCCGAGGATGCAGAAAAAGCCAAGTTACCATCTACAACGAATACCGAATACGAGCAGGTTTTTAAGAAAAAGGATCGACTTTTTAAGATGGCTTCTAAAAACTTTTACAGCTCAAAATCGGCTGAGGATGAAACCAAACTTGATGAGTTTAAAGAAGCCAACAAAGAATGGCTGCCCGATTATTGCCTGTTTATGGCGTGTTTTAAAGAGCATAACCAAGATCCTTGGAATTTATGGGAACCAGAGCTTGCTCAAAGAAAATCAAAAGCGATCAAAAAATTTACCAAAAAACATCAGGATGTGATTGACTATCAAACCTGGCTTCAGTTTGAGTTTTTTAACCAGTGGCATGACCTGAAGGCCTACGCCAATGACCGAAATGTTCGAGTAATAGGTGATATCCCGATATTTGTGGACCACAACAGTGCCGATGTCTGGGCGAATCCTCAATATTTTGAAGTAGATAAGCAGGGAAATCGTCAGTTAGTTGCCGGTGTTCCGCCTGACTATTTCAGCAAAACAGGTCAGCTTTGGGGGAATCCTCTCTACAAATGGGATACTCTCAAAAAAGATGGGTACTCGTGGTGGATTAACCGTTTTGAGCAGATGTTTGGTTTGTTTGATGCGATACGAGTGGACCATTTCCGTGGCTTTGATGAATACTGGACAGTTTCAGCCGAAGAGGAAACAGCTGAACATGGTGAATGGAGAGCCGGTCCGGCGCACGACCTTTTTGAAACGATTCGAGAAAAACTCGGCGATCTGCCAATCATCGCAGAAGATCTTGGGGTGATGACACCCGGCGTTGAAAAACTCAGAGATGATTTTGAATTTCCAGGGATGAGAATTTTACAATTTGCGTTCGGGTCCGATGCCGGTAACAGTTACCTGCCTCACAACTTCAATCAAAATTCTGTGGTTTACACCGGTACTCATGATAATGACACCACCATCGGTTGGTACAACTCTGCTCCAGATGCCGAAAAACATCGTGTGCGGGAATACACACGTTCTGACGGAACCGACATCAATTGGGAATTAATTCGATATGGAATGCTCTCCGTAGCCGAGCAAGCAATTTTTCCACTGCAAGATTTTATGAATTTAGGCGGCGAACACCGAATGAATATTCCCGGCACAGCGGAGGGAAATTGGGATTGGCGCTATACCCAAGAAATGTTGCAAAATGTTGATCGACAAAGGATATTATATCTCGTAAATTTAAGTAACCGGAATGTTGGCTCAGATCAATAATCATTCAGACCAGATTGACTCTTTTTAATAAAAGCATCGTTTTGTATCTTAAGCCGTTTCATGATAACATAAATTGATGAATGTCACATCCAATAAGTAATCTTCCTAAGCGAACTGAAAAGCCAAGGAACAAAGGAATCACCCTCGCCTTAGACAAAGGTTTTAGTGTTAGACAGGCCGAAGATTTCTGCGAGGCAACATCAAACTACACAGATATTGTTAAACTGGGATGGGGAACCTCCCTTGTAACTCTGAATCTCAAGGAAAAGCTGGACGTTTACAAAAACTACAACATCCCTGTCTATTTTGGGGGTACGCTTTTTGAGGCATATGTACTCAGAGATGAGCTTGACAAATATGTCCAGTTATTACAAGATCATAACATTGAATACCTTGAGGTATCAAACGGTACGATTTGGCTTTCAGACAAACGAAAAAACGAAATTATTAAAGACCTGAGTAAGGATTTTACAGTATTATCAGAGGTAGGAAGTAAAAATCCTGATGATATTATCCCTCCATACAAATGGGTTAAAATGATAGAGTCTGAACTTGAAGCCGGCGCATGGAAAGTAATATGCGAGGCTCGTGAATCCGGAACTGTGGGTGTTTTTCGGCCTAACGGTGAAATTCGCTCCGGGCTGATTGATGAAATTGCCGACCAGATCTCCATAGAACACCTGCTTTTTGAGGCACCCAACAAAGATCAACAAGTGTGGTTCATCCGCAAGTTCGGGAGCAATGTTAACCTCGGCAATATTCAACCTGCCGAAGTCATTTCTGTTGAAACTCTGCGACTGGGCCTTCGAAGTGACACACTTTTTGACTTTTATTCTATCGATGACAAAGAAATTCGGGATCTATATTCAGATAATAAGTCAGACCTTTCACAAGAATCATCTTCCTAAAAGAACCGATTAACAACTATGAAAATACTATACGCTGCCGCCGAAATCGCCCCTTTCGCCCGAATGACCTACACAGCCGATCTTCTTCGGTTCTTACCGGCATCACTTCAGGACCAAGGGTTTGAAATAAGAATTCTGCTTCCCAAGTATGGAACTATTAATGATCGCAGGAACCGTCTGCATGAAGTAATTCGGCTTTCCGGTATTGAAGTTGAGGTGGGAGAGAATGTAGAAAGTATGAAGATCAAAGTTGCCAGTATTCCCAATGCCAAGTTGCAGGTGTATTTTCTTGATAACGACAAATACTTCAAGAGAAAGGCGATGTTCGATAATCCTAAAACCGAAGAGTTTTACGATGATAACGATGAACGCCTCACCTTCTACAATAAAGGTGTACTTGAAACTGTTATAAGCCTTGGATGGGAGCCGGATATTATTCACTGCCACGACTGGCCTGCCGGTTTGATTCCACTTCTTGTACGCACGAAGTACAAAGATGAAAGCATTTTTAAGAATACTCAGATCGTTTACAATCTGCACCATCCGGAAAATAAAGGTCATTTTGATAACGATAGTGTTTTAAAACTGCTTGGTTTACCGGAAGATGTAGATATTGATTCACTTACTGATGATGGTGCTGTTGATATGCTCAAGTTAGGTCTACAGTACAGTGATCATGTAGTGACCGGAAACCATTTGAAAGATCAATTTGATGATCTGTTTGAGCAATTGAAAATTAAACCAACCAAAATTCAGGGTTCGCCCGAAGATGTATCGAAAAAATTTGCCAATTACTACCGGGAGATTTCCGGCGAAGACGAATAGATTTAATTGTTCTCAAAACAATTCCATTTTTTCTGAAGGAACACAATTTTATGCAAACAAAGGCAGACGATTTTCAATCGCTGCCTTTCTTCTTCTGATTACAGCTTTTCTTTCAACAGCATGTGAAACACCAGGTTCTGTAGGTGACGACATCGTTGAAGACGAAGAAGATGTTGCCTCAGAAACGATTTATCTTAATGATTACAACATTATCCAGGAAAATTCTTTTTCCGGAAGGCTAACGTATACAGCTGTGGGATCACACGATGATCCTGTCTATGGCGCAATGAACTCCGTTGCACTATTGAAGCCTTCTATTTCTATCTCTGATGTAGATACCATACGTGAAGACGACTCAATGTCGCTTCGACTCATTTTCAACGGAACAATCTACGGAGATAGCCTGGCTTCCTCTTCTTACGAAATTTATGAAGCGGGGAAAATCTGGCGAGGTGCATCGTTGCGCATCAATAATGAAATTCCGGTGGATATGGCAGGCAAAGTAGCTGATTTCCAGGTACCCGCTTCCCAAGACACCGTTGTTGTAGAATTAGATCAAGCCTGGATTGATAAATATGCAGGCTTTTATAATTCAGATCCTGACCTATCATCCGCGGAGAGAGATTCTGTTTACATACAAAACTTTCCGGGATTGGCGATAGTACCGTCAGAAAACAATCAAAATATTCGTTTTCTAAAAACCCAGACTCTTGGAGACGATACAGATAATGAAGATGGGGAAGAGTTAATTACAAGCTTCTTATTCGAATCAAATACGCAAGAGGATGATGAGGAAAATACAGGTCCAGAGATTATTTCCCTGAGAGACTGGGGAGCTTCTTTTACAAGAGAAGAAGTATCTGATGATTTTGGTAACTTTTATCTGCATAACTCCGAGAGAGTTTTAAAATTTCAACCCAATCTACCGGAAGATTTGGGATCAAAAAATATTGTGAATGCCCAGTTAATTCTGAGCAAAAACACTGATCCACAGAAGAGTACACCATCTGTAGCCCGGCCAAATACGAATTTTATTCGAGCGCACGTTTTTGAAGAAGACCCTTTTGACGTGATGGCTGAAATTTTTACAACTCAACCCAGTTTTGCTGCTTCTTTGAATGATACATCAGACGCTTTTTTGATGGATGTCACTCAATTTGTTCTGAATGATCTTTATGGTAATGCGAATAAACAAAGTATATATATAACGATTCAATCTGTTAATGGGCTTATTTATTCTACATACCTTTACGATCCCAACTCAGATGATATCAGAAAACCAAGAATTGTAATCACATATGTTGAAGAGTAGGATGTTAAAGCGTTCCATATCTCTTGTTTTCGTTTTATTTCTAATTGCATCAACCACCAATTGGTTGTACGCGCAAGATGATGATACCACTGCAAAGTCCGGTTCATTCTATTCCTCAATTGGTTTTGGAGTTCCGGCTGATGTACACTCCGCAGCAACAATGGGAATAGGTCTTCCCGGAGTTTCAACATATAATGGCTTCTCTCCTAATATTGCCAATCCGGCTCACTGGGGATTGATCAATTTCACACAGGGTAACATTGCCATTGGGTTGAATACTTTCGAATCTGTCGATAACTCTACCTCTGCAAGGAATACAATAGTGAATATAGACGGTTTCCAATTCGCTCTGCCTCTTTTAAGAAATAAATTGGGTGTATCACTTTCTTTTACACCAATAGTCCGTACTGATTTTAAACGAAGAGAAAATGGATTTTTCAATTCTCTGCCGGGCCTCAATCAAGACAACGTTCAATATGTAATAACCACACAGGGTACTGGAGGAGTGAACCGATTTGAATTAGGTTTTGGATATCAACCGTTTGAAAATATTTCTTTTGGGTATGGATTTTCGGCAAATTTGTTATCAATAAACAACGATGTTACTCCCCTCTTTTCAAATCCCCAGTATTCTTCAACACCATACGAAATTGGAATTGAAGGTTACGAATTTGGTCACCGCTTTGGATTCTTTGCTTACAAAGCAAATTTACTGCGCCAGGGAGACCAATTATCATTCGGAACTGCTGTAACACTGCCGGTCACTATTGAGGCTGAGAGATCTCTTTCTGCCTTCAGATCTATTAATCAGCAACGGCAACTTATCGAATTCAATGAAAATAATGCAGATCGCAATGGAAACGTTACGTTACCATTGGAATTTAATACTGGACTTACGTATAATTTAAGTCGCTTTACAAATGTTGTGGCTGAGCTTCAACTGCAACAATGGAGCAACGCTGAGTTTAGTTTCAATACTACTCAGCAAGAGTATTTCAAAAATAGGATGAGAATGGGGTTGGGTGCACAATTTCATCCGTACAGAGCAAATCAGAGAGGTGGTTTTTTCTCAAATTTCAAGTATAGTCTTGGTACAACTTATGATAATGGCCATCTTTCTATACAGGACCAAGATATTGAAACAGTTTTATTTCATGCAGGGCTAGGTTTAGTGTCAAGAACCTCAAGATCATCCATAGATTTAAGTTTTCATTATGGAATTCGGGGAACAGAATCCTCAAATTTGGTTAAAGAGAATATATGGGGCTTTAAATTATCGCTTAATTTAGCTGAGCTTATGTTTATCCAGCAGAGATTCCAATAATAAGTATCCAGTCACTTTAGTTATACTACTATAGAAACAAACGCAGAACTATGAAAAAGTACATTGTTGCATTAGCGCTCCTTTTTACATTATCATCGCAAGCCTTTGCTCAGACCGAGCCTCCTTATGGAATGAATGAACTACAGGCTTACTCCATATTCTATGAGAATTTCAGAACGGGTAGCTACGAAATGGCCCGTCAGTATGGCAGATGGATTATCGAAAACAAACCACAATCCATTGAGGGCAATCCTCAATTTAGTCTGTCCAGACAATTTGAACGGATGATTACGGTTTACACAGAACTTTCAAAACAAGCCACCGACCCATCCATCAGCTCCGCTTATATAGATACAGCACTGACTATCTATGCGGATGCTTTTGAAACCTTCTCCGAAGAAGAAATTGATTACTATCAGTGGCATTTGAACCGCGGACGTTTCTACCAGGAAAACCAGGAATCGATTGAAAATGGATTAAGCAAAGCATATGAAGATTATGAAAGAGCTTATGAACTTAATCCTGAAAAACTTTCACAGGCTGCGGATGGCTATTACATACAGGTTCTGCTGAGCAGCTACGTAAATAATGAAGAAAGAGACAAAGCTCTCGAGATGATTGAAACCGTTAAACCATATGCCAGCCCGGCTTTAACCCAAAATATGAACCAGGTGCAAAACGATCTGTTTTCTGATCCTGAAGAAAGAGTTGGGTTCCTTGAATCAAGGCTTGAAGATAACCCTGAGGATACCGAAGTAATGGCCGAATTGGTTGATCTTTATGAAGATACCGGCCGTCGGGATCAAGCTATTGAACTGGCCCGGGAACTCTATGAAATGGAGCAATCCTTTTCAAGTGCCAGGCGTCTTGCAGACTTTGCAGTTGCCGACGGACGCAGCCAGGATGCGATAAATTACTTGAATGAAGCGTTTGAATTGACCGACGATACAGATGCTAAAAAGAATATTAAACTTGAAATTGCCGAGATTTATCAGAATAACGATAATCTCCGGGCTGCACGCCGATCTGCAAGAGAAGCAATTAGCCTGGACAATGACTGGGGACAACCCTACGTCCGAATGGCTCAAATTTATGCAGCAGCCGTTTCAAGCTGTACATCGGGAAGACAGATAGAACGAGAAGACAGACCCGTTTACTGGTTGGTATTAGATTATCTGGATCGTGCACGATCTGTTGATTCATCAACCGCATCGACAGTGAATCGACTCTACAGTACATATGAACCTGTGATGCCTACCTCAGAGGATAAATTCTTTGCAGGCTGGGAATCAGGTGATTCATTTGAGATTGATTCAAGTCTGAGAGAATGTTACGGTTGGATCGATGAAACAACAACTGTACGATAATTTTTTAATCTAAACATTCCTTCCTTATCTTAGTAAACGATTGAGTGATGCAATAAAAGCATCACTCAGTCCACTACTCAACTCTACTCATCTTTGATATCAAAGATTACTTTCCTTCCGATTCTCTCAATTGGAGCAGAAATTTTCAAAAAATCTATAAATAAATACTGAATGCATGGCTCGTTCACGAAAAAATAAGGGGCGAAAATCCAACAGAAAAAAAGGGAAAAAGAACATTTTTGTGCCGCAATTCCATCACAATCAACAAACAAAGATTGGTGGGCGGTACAATGGGATTCTTGAAATCAATGAAAAAGGCTACGGATTCGTCCGTCGCATTGATTTTGAATTTAGTTACGATCCTAAAGATCCATTCTTGAAACCAGACGAAGTAAAACTACACGATTTGCGATCTGGATTGGTTATTGAAGGAGAATTTGAACAGGATCAAAGCGGTAACCGGCATATCCATTCCATTGAAAGAATTAACGGAAAATCGGCTGAAGAATGGCAAAAAATTAACCGCTTTGAACTCCAAACACCTATTATGCCAAATGAGTATATCAAGCTGGGCTATAATGCTGATGACACAGAGCTTCGGGTAATTGACTTGATTGCACCGATTGGACGAGGCCAGCGTGCACTGATTGTTGCACCTCCCAGAACAGGTAAAACCGTTCTTCTGAAAAAAATCGCGAGGAGCCTGACCGAGAATTACCCTGAAATAAGCACCGGCATTCTTTTAGTTGATGAGCGCCCTGAAGAGGTCACCGACTTTCTGCGATCTACCAATGCCGAAGTATTTGCTTCCTCGAACGACAAACCCACAGAAAGCCATATTAGAATTTCTGAAATGGCCCTTGGATATGTGAAGCGGAAGGCAGAGTATGGCGGACATGCTGTTTTATTGATTGATTCGCTCACAAGGCTCGGACGCGCTTACAACGCAGCTCAAGCTAACAGCGGACGTACGCTCTCAGGAGGTTTGGATATTCGTGCACTCGAAATACCAAAGAAAATTTTTGGTTCAGCCCGTAAAATTGAAGGAGGTGGTTCGCTTACAATTATTGCAACCTGCCTGATTGAAACCAACTCCCGGATGGATGACCTGATCTTCGAGGAGTTCAAGGGAACCGGAAATATGGAACTTGTTTTAGATCGGGATATTGCAAACGACCGAATCTACCCGGCTATTAACATAGCTGCTTCAGGCACCCGGAATGAAGATAAATTCATAACCGATTCGCTGGAAGAGAGAAACATGGTTCGCCGTTTCCTGCTCAAGAAGAATCCCAAGGAATCCCTTTCCATGCTGCTCCAAGTGATCCGCAGAACGGACAGTAACGAAGAACTTTTCGCACAAATTGCCGCGACAACTTAGGGAACACTTTTCTGAAGAGAGAGAAATTAGTATTTGAATAGCGCAAGCAGCCTGCCCCGAAATGTCGGGGTCTCGCTCGTGTTCAGGATTGGGAGAGCCCGATATTTTAGTTCGACTTCAACTCAATCTTGAATAGCTTATAAGTGCGTTTTTATCCCTCTTTAAAACTTTAAACCCCTTTCTGCCTTCAAAAGAGAAACTCTCAAATTCAATCAGGACTGGTAACGATCCAGCTTAAACTGCCGCCCCAGGTATAATTTTTTCGCCTCCTCATCTTCGGCGAGAACTTCTGCTGTTCCTTCCCGAAGAATTTTGCCCTCAAACATCAGGTAAGCACGATCGGTAATGGCGAGCGTTTCGTGCACGTTATGGTCTGTAATGAAAATACCAATATTCCGGTTTTTCAGGTCAGCAACGATCTCCTGGATATCTTCAACGGCAATCGGATCGATTCCGGCAAAAGGTTCATCCAAGAGAATAAATTTTGGATTTGTAACAAGTGCACGGGCAATTTCTGTTCGTCGTCTTTCCCCGCCTGAAAGGCTATACCCCTTGCTATCCACCACCCTTTCCAAACCAAACTCCTCTATTAATTGATCTGCCCTTCGTTTGACCTCCTTTTTGGGAATGGACAAAAATTCAAGAATAGATTCCAGGTTTTGACGAACCGTCAGATTTCGAAAAACACTCGCCTCTTGAGAAAGATAACCGATGCCTTTGCGAGCACGCTTGTACATCGGCATACTTGTGATGTTCTCTTCATTTAAAAAAACCTGGCCGGAATTTGGCCGGATAATCCCGGTAAACATATAAAATGTAGTCGTTTTCCCGGCACCGTTAGGCCCCAGCAGCCCTACAATCTCTCCCTGGTTTACATTAATCGATACGCGATCTACAACAACTCTCTTTCGGTATTTTTTGACCAGCTCTTTGCTGTATAATTTTAGGGATTTATCTTCGTGAGTTTTCACTAAAGCAGTACCTGGTTGAGTTTAGCGCTATGCCAACTGTAGAGAATTAAATATCGATTCAAAAAACGGTTTACCGTCTGATGACCCCAGCAGCGGCTCCATCGCTCGCTCGGGATGGGGCATCATTCCCAATACATTTCCCTGCTTATTGATGATACCGGCAATGGAATCCACCGAGCCGTTAAAATTGGCTTCTTGGGTGACATTTCCATTCGCATCACAATATCGGAATGCAATCTGCTCATGTTCCTTCAAATCACTGAGTCCTTCATCATCAATAAAATAGTTCCCCTCTCCGTGAGATACAGGAACGTTTAAAACGGTTCCTTCTTTCATGCCGGAAGTAAACAGTGACCGATTGTTCTCAACCCGAATATTCACATTCTTACATACAAACCGCAGTTTTTCGTTATGAAGCATCGCTCCGGGTAACAGCCCGGCCTCAAGTAAAATTTGAAAACCATTACAAATCCCTAAAACAGGGAATCCCTTTTTCACATAATCCTGAACAGCTTCCATGATGGGTGAAAAACGGGCAATTGCCCCCGATCGTAAATAATCACCATAGGAAAACCCACCGGGAACAATTACCAGGTCCAGGTTACCAATCTCTTTGTCTTTATGCCACAGGAACGTGGTATCTGCATTCATCACATGTTTCATGGCGTGATATGCATCATGATCGCAATTAGACCCCGGAAAAACGATGACTCCTATTTTTTTTGACACGATATTTTATCCTTTAATTTCAGTAACCAGTTGTATTTCCTGCAGTACGGAATTTCTTTTTAAACACTCTTCGAAAGTACCCTCGAAAACCGTTGCTTTACCTTCATTATGAACTTTAAATGTAAGCTCTTCGGCTTTAGCTTTGCTGCATCCCAAAGCCTTTACCAATTGATTGATGACCTCATCAAATGTGTGAATATCATCATCGTACAGAATTAATCGCCAGGGCTTATCCAGTGCTTCGTCTTCTTGTTCCTTCTCTTTTTCAAGAACTTCGGTATCCGGCTCCTTCTCAGGTTTTACCTCGCTTCGCACCTCTAAAAATTTATTTATTGCACCTGTTCGCATAAAAACTCTGGACGATATTTACTCCTCAATCTCCACTTGAAAATCCTCCATCACTTCATTGGCAAGCAGCTGTGTGCAAGCCGTTTCTGCAAGTTCACGAGCTTCATTCTGAGAATCGGCATCGATGTTCATCTCGATAAATTTTCCGATCCGCACATCCTTCACGTTTTTCAATCCCAAATTTTGTAATGCATGATGAGCAGCTTTCCCTTTCGGGTCCAAAATAGATTTTCTGAGCGTGATATTAACTTTAGCTTTATACATAAATATTATCGCATTTTTTGATTACGGGCTAAAGTTACGTTTTCTATGCGTCAGCCGCTACCGATGATCCGGAAAAGAAGGTAGGGCTAAATTACCCGGGTTGAACCGCTCTATTTAGAATGGAAGTCTTAAACCAATAGCAAAGTTGGGTTGATTAAATTCGCCTGTAACGTATTTCAAATCTCCAAATCCAAGAAGGGGACCAAAATCGTACTCGGCTCCCACACCCACGTTCATTCCAATTGCCCTGTTGAGAACCGAACTGTTCTGATTATTTATTTCTGATCGAGCGAGATATAAACCGGCATACAGGTATGATTTGAACATAGATTCCTCATAAAAAATAAAGGACCCATTGAGGTTCGCTTCCAAAAAATCGCGATTATCCTTTGGAATATAGTAGACTAAACTACCACCAATCTGTACAGGCAGATCTGCAATCCGGTAGTGCAGGTCTCCCTGAATTCCAACTTGTTCAATATCACTGGCAAAAGCTGCACCCAAACCTGCTTTTATCTGTGCCTCTGATTGCTGTGGATTTAAAATTAGTAGCGCCAAAAAAAGCGTGGAAAGTTTTAATAATGTTCTCATAATCCGTTTGTATTTAAAATGAATATACGTCTTGGATTGTTTAATCAAAATAGATAATGATAGTTCCCTGAGAAGAGTACACTTTCAATTCAATCTATTTTCAGAGCGTCAAGTATTTGGCTTTCGGCTTCCTCGTTCGTTTTCTCATGCATGTTGATCCACTCAACAAATGGCCATCTCCTCAGCCAGGTGATCTGCCGTTTTGCATATCTGCGGGTTGCAGTTTTCATATCTTTAATCATCTGTTCTTTGGATATTTCGCCATCTAAAAATTGAATAACTTGCTTATAACCTACCGTATTGAATGCTTGCAAATTCCTGCTGTACCCTTCCTCCAACAATTGATTGGTTTCTTCAATTAAACCCGCTTCAAGCATTTGATCAGCACGTTTTGAAATTCGCTCATGAAGAATCTTTCGGGGATGATGAAGTGCAAAAAAATGGAATCCCTCGGGCAGGATTACAGAATCGTTGCTATGAAAACTACTGAACGGCTTCCCGGTTTGATGCCAAACATCCAGCGCCCGAATGATTCGCTGGCGATTCAGGCCATCCATCTTTTTAGCGTATTCAGGATCAACTTCTTCAAGTTTTTGATACAGATGCTCCAGTCCCTTTTCCCCGGCTTCTTGAGAAAGCATTTTAATATTTTCAGGATCGGCCTTCGGGATGTCATCCAATGGTTGTATGAGTGATTTCAGGTGAAGAGTACTCCCGCCGCAGTAGATCACCGTTTTTCCTTTTGATTCAATCTCAGCCGAATATTGATCGCTTCTTCCCTTAAAATCGGCTACGCTGTCTTCTTCCGTTAAATCGAGAACGGAAATATTATAATGAGGTATTTTTTTGAGATCCGCTTGCGATGGCTTAGCCGTACCAATATCAATCCGTTTAAAACACTGGCGCGAATCCACCGAAATGATCTCGCCATCAATTTCTTGAGCCAGCGAAACTGCCAGTGAACTTTTCCCCGATGCCGTAGGCCCGGCAATAACAATTCTTGGTTTATCTTCTTTATAATTTTGCAAAAGTGGTCATTCTATAATTTTTTGATCTGCTGAACCGAAAACATCGCCGATTTATAGCTTAATGTAAATCATCGGCTGATTCAATCAGGTTATCTATTAGCTTTCGTTGATGAATCAGATCCACCGTTTTGATGATATCATCTTTAAAATAGTGATCCTCCGTTGCATGCGGAATAGCCTCTCGAATAACTTGGTGCGCTTTTTCTACACCATCACCAGGTTTGAGAGGTTTTCTGAAATCCAGCGCCTGGGCTGCTGTAAATAACTCAATAGCCAACACGGTTTCAACATTCTCATAAACCTGCAAAAGGTTAAGCGCGCTGATACTTCCCATACTTACGTGGTCTTCCTGCCCCATGCTGGTTGGAATGGAATCAACCGATGAGGGATGACACAGTACCTTGTTTTCTGATACTAATGCCGCTGAAGTATACTGCGGAATCATAAACCCGGAATTAATGCCTGTTTCCTCCATCAGTAATTCTGGTAGCCCGTCGTGTCCTTCAAGCAGAAGATAGGTTCTTCGTTCAGCAATACTTGCCAATTCTGCGAGTGCTATTTTCGCATAGTCAAGTGCGAGCGCCAATGGTTGACCGTGAAAATTGCCCCCGCTTAAAATATCCCCATTTTCAAATACAAGTGGATTATCCGTCACCGAATTCATTTCAGTTTCCACTGTTTGAATAGAATGGCGAATAGCGTCGCGGCTCGCACCATGAACTTGCGGAACGCATCGCAGGCAGTATGGATCCTGAACCTTTCCACAATGCCTGTGCGATTCCAGGATCTCACTGTTCTGAAGCAAATAGCGAATATTCGCCGAGACCTCTCTCTGTCCCTTATGCGGTCTTATTTCATGAATTCGTTCATCAAAAGGCACGATACTTCCCTGCAGAGCCTCCAAACTCATCGCTGAGGCGACATCTGCCACTTGAAGCAGGTGCAATGCCTTTTCAAGAACGTAAGCTCCATATGCGCACATTAGTTGAGTGCCATTAATAAGAGATAATCCATCTTTGGGTTGCAATTCGATAGGTTCTATCTCCATCCGGTTCAGAGCTGCTGATGCTTCGATAATATCCGATCCCGCATCATCCCAAAAATATCCATACCCCAGAAGAGGCAGAGACATATGAGCGAGCGGTGCCAAATCCCCCGATGCACCTACAGACCCTTTTTCAGGAATGGCCGGAATTAAATCATTATCCAGGAATTTGATAAGTCGATTGAAAGTCTCCAAAGAGATACCCGAATACCCAATTCCAAGTGCATGAATCTTTAACTGAATGATAAGCCTGCAAATCTCTTTTGGAACCAAATCTCCAACACCTACTGAATGAGAAAGAATCAGATTTCTCTGTAGTTGAGAAAGTTGTTCTTCCGACACTTTTTTATTCGCTAAAACTCCAAAACCGGTGTTAATTCCATAATAAGCTTCACCATCGTTCAATGCACTTTCCACAATCTCTCTCGAATCCACTACCTGTGAAGGATCACTCTTGAGTTTTCTCAAACTTTCATGTAAATCTTCGTAAAGGGATGATATTTTTACAGATACCCGTGATTTTTTCATTGAACTAAACAGCAAAATTCGGTTTTTTTGTGATATCAGATATATTTATAAAATAACAGGAATGAAACCGCTTTCATTATCAGGCTGTTAATTTTACGCTCATATTACTAATCATTCCCTATATAGTTTTATATTACATGCTTACTGAAAGAAATATAATCGTAATCAAATAGATTTTATCCACATTATGGCCAACATAAACAAAACAAAAGGAGTTATTGGAATTCTAACCGGTGGTGGCGATGTACCGGGTTTAAACCCTGCAATCAGAGGTGTAACGATAAGGGCCATTCGCGAAGGCTATAAAGTGATTGGTATTCGTCGTGGCTGGGGCGGATTAATTGACATTGTTCGTGATGAAAATGCTGATAACAGCGAAAACTTTTTCGAACTAACTGAAGAAGTAGTAACCAAAGCTGCAAGAACCGGTGGTACGTTCCTTCATACATCGAGAACCAATCCCAGTAAGGTTAGCAAGGAAGATATGCCAAATCAGTATAAAGACAAGTATACTGACGACATTAATGACCTGACCGAAGAAGTACTGAAAAATCTCGACTGGCTCGGTATTGATATTATGATACCCATCGGTGGTGACGATACCCTGAGTTATGGATTACGCCTCCACCAGGAAGGATTTAATGTGGTTGCCATTCCAAAAACAATGGACAATGACGTCCCCGGAACAGATTATTGCATTGGGTTCAGTACCTGTATTTCCAGAACCATTCAACTTGCAAATGAACTGAGGACTCCAACCGGTTCGCACGAACGGTTCTGTGTAATGGAAGTATTCGGGCGTTATGCTGGATTTACCGCTATGCTCCCAACACTCGCCGGCGCTTCACACAGGTGCATCATTCCGGAGCACAAGTTCAATATAGAACAACTTACTGAGCTCTTGGTTGAGGACCGCAAGAAAAACCCGAGCAACTACTCGATGGTTATGATCTCTGAAGGAGCCATGATTGAAGGAGAAGAGATGGTTTTTGAAGATAGTGAAGCCGATGCTTTCGGCCACAAGAAACTTGGCGGAATTGGTGATATGGTTTCAGATAGGCTGAAAACACTTTCGAAGAAATTCAATAACGGACGTTCCATTGGAACCATTAACCAGAAACTTGGATATACCACGCGTTGCGGAAATCCGGATGCAATTGACAGCATTGCTCCAATGGCATTTGGTAACATAGCGCTTGATCTCGTTCTCAGAGAGGAGTATGGCCGCCTGGTCGTTCTGAACAACGGAAAATATGGAGACCGCTCAATCGATGTAATTGAAAGCGGAAGTAAAACTGTAGATGTTGAAAAGTATTACAACACAGATCGCTACAGACCTTACTATAATATTTTTGAGGATCAGCCGCTCTTCATCATGGCGAGCCAAATTGCCAAATAATTGATCCTCTCACAGGAATAAAAAAGCCGGCATGGATTCAGTTCCATCCGGCTTTTTTTTATTGAACAATTCATCAGATAAATACTAAGACGTAATATGACTGATCAAACTTTCAGTTCTTTTCATCTAATAAATGCTAAAATCCAAATAACTGGCTTTAGACATACCTAGTCAGAAAAATCAAATATTAGAGAAGAAATAATATGCCAAAATAACTGACACGCTCATCTTCAGGACTGTTGCCACAAGGAAACCAATAAATGATCCCATTGCAGCTTTCAATGCCGATCCCGATTTTCGACCGGCTACCAGTTCACCTCCAAAAGCTCCAACTATCGGCCCGACAATAATTCCAAATGGTGGGAAAAATACCAATCCAATAAACGCACCAATTAAACATCCGTAAATCCCATACTTAGAACCTCCCATTCTCCTCGCTCCCTCGGCTGGAATCAGGCCGTCTAACGTAGCAACAATGGCAACAGCAATTCCCCATAAGATTAAAAATGTCCATGTAAAGGGTGAACCTAATGCTAACTGCATGATCAACAGTGAAACATAGATTAGCGGTGTACCCGGAATTACGGGTACGAATACGCCTGCAAATCCGGCGACAATAAATAAGCTTCCTACTATGATCCAGAGAATTTCCATGAAAATCTTTTTAAGAAATTACGAGTCAGTTTTTTATTTGATTCATTATTTATAAAAAATATCGAAATCTGTAAGCATAAACTGATTTTTATTTGTCCTGATGCAATATTCAGATCTTGTTAAATTGGTTCAAAATATTTGATGCATTTACTCTGGCCCAAAGAAAATAAATATCTAAGAGTATGATAAAACGGGTTTTTTATAGTTGGAACAGCAAGGTCGGGAACGACCTTGCTTCGGAATCTATTGGCTGCACATTCTGAAATTATCTCTTTCTCAGAAAGCAAATTTTTTACGGTCCTGGATAAATACTCAGCTTTGGGTTTTGTTACACCTCACGTTCAAAAACGATTAATAAAATTTATTCGAAAACAACCGGCTTCACTTCAAGGAAAAATTAATAGTAAAGTCCCATTATTCTATAGTGAAAAGAGCGCAGCACTTTTTTTAAACAGTTACTTGACCAATTAGCAAACGATTACGGTGCAAACATTTGGGTTGAAAAAACACCTGAACATCTCAGTGTCATTCCGACCATTAAATACCATCTACCAGATGCTGTTTTTCTACACATCCAGAGGAATAGTGCTGATGTTGTGGCCTCACTGTATAAAAGATCGAGAGGAAAATGGAATTCGCCACTGACCATTGATGATTGCATTAATCGTTGTATGCATGACAGAAAGATTGAACAAATTTACACAAGCCAGCCCGCTCATTATTTTATTTCGTATGAAGAACTTTGCCAGCAAACGGATGTTGTATTAAAAAATATCTGTTCATTTTTAGGTACAGGTTTTGAAGAAAATATACTACATAAGTACAAAAAAGTTCAAGCAAAATAGCTCCCAATTCTACCGGCAAACATCATAAAATGATCTTCCAACCGATTACAAATCAAAATGGTAAAACTTTTTATGAGATCTTCAATGAAGAGGAACAAACATACATACTAGATTCTCTTAAACAGATCATATAGGCTCCACTTTTCAATGATCTTTTAGTTGTTAAAAAGTTATTTCTTTACCTGTTAGGGTGAAATTAATGGAGAAAAATTACAATTCTATAAAAGTTCATAAAATCATAACAATTGTGAACTATGTTACCTATTGAAATAAATTTACAAGAGACCTTCAACTACAAAAAAGGTGATAATTATGGAGAAAGATGTAAAAGAGAAACACGTCTATAAGTTTGGCGTTGGCTCAGCTGATGGAGACAAGAGCTTAAAGGAGCTATTGGGAGGAAAAGGAGCTAATCTCGCAGAAATGTCCTCAATCGGTTTGCCAGTCCCTCCTGGGTTTACGATTACAACGGAAGCTTGTAATTACTACAGCAGCCACGGCTCAGAATGGCCAAAAGGGTTAAAGGAACAGGTTAAAAACGGAGTTCATTTCATTGAAGATATCATGAAAACTAATTTAGGGGACTCAGAACATCCGTTATTGCTTTCAGTGAGATCGGGTGCAGCTGTTTCGATGCCCGGAATGATGGATACCGTTCTGAACCTGGGATTGAATGATACCTCTGTAGAAGCTTTGGCCAGCCATACGAATAACGAAAGATTTGCTTACGACAGCTATCGACGGTTTATCGATATGTTTGGAAACGTAGTCATGGGTATTCCTCACGAAAAATTTGAGCATGCGTTGGAATCACTCAAATCAGAAAAAGGGGCTGAACTGGATACCGACCTAAACAAACAAGACTTGAAAGAGTTAGTGAATCGATACAAAGCTGTGTACCGGAAAGCCACAGGTTATATGTTTCCAACGGATCCATTTGAGCAACTAGAATGGGCGATTAACGCAGTTTTTAAATCTTGGGATAGTGATCGTGCTATTAAGTATCGACAAATAAATCACATTACCGGATTGCTTGGAACCGGCGTTAATGTACAGGCGATGGTTTATGGAAATATGGGGGATGACTGTGCAACAGGTGTTTGCTTCACTCGGAATCCATCAACCGGAGAAAATAAACTCTATGGTGAATTTCTCGTGAATGCCCAGGGTGAAGATGTAGTAGCAGGTATTCGAACTCCAAAGGATATAACCGAACTGAAAGAGGTAATGCCCAAAGCATACAATGAACTATTAGATTGGGGCAAGGAACTGGAGAAGCACTATGGAAATATGCAGGACATAGAGTTTACCATTCAAAAAGGTACACTTTACATCCTCCAGACACGAAATGGTAAACGTACAGGACATTCAGCAATTAAAATTGCAACAGATATGGTTGCTGAAGGTTTAATTGATGAACGGCATGCTGTAAAGAACCTGGTTGAGCCGAATCATTTAGATCAATTACTCCACCCACAAATTGACGCAGACACCGTAAAAGAGAAATCTGTAATTGGGGTAGGCCTTGCAGCATCACCGGGTGCTGCCGTTGGAAAGGTTGTATTCGATTCAGAAAAAGCAGAAGAAGCTGCCTTAAAAGACGACCCCGTGATTCTAGTTCGAATTGAAACCAGCCCTGAAGATGTAGGTGGAATGTCGGCTGCCGAGGGAATTCTGACCTCCAGAGGCGGCATGACCAGCCACGCTGCTGTTGTTGCCCGCGGATGGGGTAAACCATGCGTAGCCGGATGTAGCGATATTATTATCGATTATGAAAACCTTTCATTCACAAACGGCAAAATTACGGTTCACGAAGGTGACTGGATCTCCATTGACGGTGCACGCGGAACTGTTATTGAAGGACGTAAAGATGTAATCAAACCTGAATTGGACGATAACTATAAGACCTTCATGAGCTGGGTAGACCAGTTTAGAGATATGAATGTTCGCACAAATGCAGATACCAACGAAGATGCGAGCCGAGCAAGAGATTTCGGAGCAGAGGGTATCGGACTTTGCCGAACCGAGCATATGTTTTTTGGCGAAGACCGAATTCGTGCTATCAGGAGAATGATTATTTCGGATAGTTTTGAGAATCGTAAAGATGCGTTAGCAACACTTTTGCCTTATCAAAAAGCCGATTTCAAGGAGATATTTAAATCCATGGATAATCTTCCAGTTACGATTCGGCTGCTTGATCCTCCGTTACATGAATTTTTACCTGAAGAAAAAGAAGATATCGAGATTGTTGCGAAAGAATTGGGTATAAAACCGAGTGTTTTTGCTCAGAAAGTTCGCTCACTTCGAGAATTTAATCCCATGTTGGGGCACCGAGGCTGCAGGCTTGGAATTACCTATCCGGAAATTACCCAAATGCAAACGCGGGCTATCCTTGAAGCTGCAATTGAACTGAAAAATGAAGGATACACACTCTTTCCCGAGATCATGATTCCCCTGGTAGGTACACCACAAGAGTTCAGGAGTCAAAAACTTGTTATTGACCGTACGGCTAAAGATGTATTTGATGAGCTCGGGGATTCCGTTGATTATAAAGTGGGAACGATGATTGAAATCCCAAGGGCTGCACTTGTGGCCGGCCAGATTGCCAAGGATGCTGAATTCTTCTCCTTTGGCACGAATGACTTAACTCAAATGACATTCGGTTACAGTCGCGATGATGCCGGAAAATTTCTTGGAGAATATCTCAAAGAAGGCATTCTTCAGGAAGACCCGTTCCAGGTGCTTGATACAGAAGGGGTTGGACAATTGGTTGAGATGGCCACGAAAAAAGGTCGGGAACAAAAACCTGCCTTAAAAGTGGGAATTTGCGGCGAACATGGCGGTGAGCCACACAGTGTAACGTTCTGTTATCAACAGGGATTAAACTACGTTTCATGCTCACCATTCCGTGTACCTGTTGCGAGGCTGGCAGCAGCTCAGGCAGCTTTAAATGTTTAAAGATATAATTACTGAGTAAGACATGATAAGTGATCGTAAGTCGTTTCGGAATAATTCCGAAATGGCTTACTGATTACTAATACGATATCGAATAATCTCCTCAAGAGGGATATCTTCTCCACGTTCTTCCTGCAGTGTTTGGATAAGCTCGGGTGTTACACCTATTCTCTGCATTCTTATGAGTTGATCTGTAGTAACTTCGGTATATCCCAAATCGTGGATATTGCTGGTATAGTAGGCTGTAACATCTGCCCTTTCGAGTTCAATAAATTCATCGATTGTCAGATCGTATCCCAGTTCAATCATCATCGCCATAAACGTGGATGACACGCCAGCATTAGCGAGTCGAACAGATTCATCAAGTGTAAGACCCGTATAGCCCAGCGAACGTATATTAGATATATATGTGGCTGTAACTCCCTCATCCCGAAGTTCCGTTAAGTCTTCATGTGTCAGAGCTGTATACCCCATATCGGCCATCATCTCATTCATGCTATTGAGCAGATCTTCACTGTAACCATCAAAATTGATGGTATTAACAATAGAGTTAATCGGGTTTAGAGAAATTCTGCTGATATCTTGTACAAAATAGAGACCGAGCACAACAACAATTGATACCAGAAGAACATTTTTCGTGAAGTTATTAGAAGACGTTTCAGCCTGAGGCGTGTTTTGTTCGTGTTTTGCCAGGAAATCTGAAAGTGAATCATTTCCTGAACCCCTTACATTTGTCTTTCGATCTTTACTTTTTTGACTCATCCCATCTTTACTTTCAATTTTGTACGTTGATAATAATACGCAATTAGAATCCTGTAGTTGCATGATCACTTTATTCGGCTCTGTCTTATTGAATATTATTTAAGCTTTATCAATAAAAACAACCTTTACAGGTATTTACTCATAAAAAACATTTTTGGTTCTCCATATTCAAAATTCATTCTTTCATACAGATTTTTTGCACGATTATCTGCACGAACCTCTAACGTGATTTTACAGCAATTCGTCTCTTTAGCCTTTTTCTCAACAGCAGCCAGCAGAGCCTCACCAATGCCTTTACTTCGAAAATTTTTTAATACGGCTAAATCGTGAACATTTATGACTTTGGCAGCATTGAATGTAGAGAAACTGTAAACACAATTGACAATTCCAGCCGGTTGATCCTCATAGAATGCAATTAAACTAAACCAAACCGGAAAATTTTGAATCTCATCAATTAATTTCTCCCGGATATCTTCGGGCAGAGGTTTTCCCAATCCCATTGGGTGCTTTGCATATTCATTGGTTACATACAATATTGCATCCGTATGTTTTTTATTTGAAAAATCGGCTTCTATGATATTCAGCTCTTTCATCTCTTATACTTAAATCCTTTTGAGACTTTTTACTTCAAGTTAACGCATATTAAAAATGAAGATACACTCTTCACCAAATATGTAAAAAACAATCACAAAATCATCCTAATATTATGTTTAAAAAGTCTGTATTTCTTTTCGCACTCGCCATGTTGATGTCTGGCTGCTATCACGCACAGGTAACAACCGGGCTTGAAGCCTCAAGTGAAGTTTACCAGAAAAAATGGGCCAACGGGTTTATTGCAGGACTGGTACCACCGGATATTGTCGACGCAACTGAGCACTGTTCTAACGGTGTTGCCAAAGTCGAGACCCGACATAGCTTCCTTAATATGGTTGCACAGGCGATTACATTTAGTCTTTATTCACCGATGGAAATAACTGTAACATGTGCATCCGGGATGGGAGCTGTAGATGGTGACAATGAACCTATTGAATTAGCAAAGTCATCGTCTAAGGAAATCCAGCAAAAGACTTATAGCGAAGCAGTTTCCGTTGCCACGCAAACACAAAAACCGGTGTATATCGAGTTTAAATAATCACTACAGATTTCAAAAATAAAAAAAGGCCATGTTTACCACATGGCCTTTCGTTTTTGAAAATAGTTGAAGGTTTAAGTAATTATTCTTGTACTCTTAAAATACCAACCATTCCACCGGCATAGTGACCTGGGAATGTACAGATATAATCATAATCACCGGTCTCTTCAGGAGCAGTAAATGTTATTGAGTCTGTTTCACCATCTCCAAGCATTGCGGTGTGTACAATCACCTGGTCTTCAAAGTCTGGTGCGATGTATTCATTATCCCTGGCAGTTATTGAAGCACGCGCAAACGCATCAGTATCGGTTCCCATCTCTACAAGTGTCCAGTTGTGAGACATTGCAGTAGGCGGCAGATTACTTACTGTAGTCAGGTTAATTCGAATCTCTTCGCCAGGTGCAACTTCAATTGCCTCAAGAAGTATATATTCTCCGGCCGTACCTCCTGTTACCAGCCCCTCGCCTTCTGATTCTACTACAAATTTCATATCGTCTGTACCGATGATATCGATCGTTCGTATACCATCATCTACTGCTTCTGCTGATTCAGCATCCTGGCTGGCTGTTTCTTCAGCGGTATCACCGCCACCACCACAGGCTGTAAACGCAAATAACAGGGCTACTATAATAGAGTTGAAAAGTAATTTATTCATTGTAATGTGTTATATGTTTTGTGTTAAAATTCTTCTCTTTTGAACAAGTATTAAAAATACAACATTCATACGAGAAAGTTTTTTCAAGTTTCATTTAAAAGTTTTTCTAAATCCTGAATAACTTCTTCAGAACTTAATTCACTCCCAAGATACGAATTCCGCACACGACCCTCCCGATCTATCAGACTTACTCGATCAGTATGATCAATAAAGTAGATAGGAGTATTATCTTCCGTAAATCGAGTGGGAGTCTTTACGGTTGCAATCTCAAGCTCTTCGAGAAGTGAATCTACCTCGTCTTTATCACCTGTTAACAACCGCCAATTTTTTTGGTTGATACTATAGCTGTTGGCATAATTAGATAAAACAGTGGGCGTATCTCGTGTCGGATCGAATGAAACGCTCACCAACATGAAATCTTCGTGTTGCCCCAGTTCCTGTTGTACGTCTCTCATATTGTAGGTAATCATGGGACAGATATCCGGGCAGTGTGTGTAAACATATCCCACGAGCATTACTTTTCCGGAAAAGTCTTCAGGAAATGCAATCTTGCTGCTGTCCTGATCAACCAAATTGTACTCTACACCCTCCAGGTCTTTTTCTACTGACAATCGATCACAGCTCTGCAGATACAGAACTGTGATCCCCAGCAATATTATGATTTGCCAAAAAAACTTCTTTTTAAACATTGCCAGACTAATTGTCTTTATCATTCTTTATCGTAACGGTACCGGGCTATTCGGTGAATAGGGCAGTGAACCGTCGTATGTTGACTGTAAAACATCATATATAACAGGTGTATATGAAAGTACGATTAAGATGATGGCAATTATTATAAATGGTTTGAAATTTCTTAACCATAGTGAAGGTTCGTTATGCAACGGAGCCGTAATTGGGAATGTAACCTTAGGTTCCTCGGCTGTTACCTCACTTCGGGCAAATACCGTAGCAAAGAATGCAACCACAAAGATTACAATTGCCAGGAACATAATAATTCCGCCAATCACCGTAATATCAATGTATGGCATCCAGTCGGGTTGATATAAAACACTTTCCGGATTTGCATATGATGCCCCGGTGTTAGTACGTCTCGGCATACCCAAAAGGCCTCCTCGCATCAAGCCCCATGAAAAGATCGAGACACCAATTGTATAGATATACGGAACGGATAATGTCCAGCCTTTCATCTTCACTGGTTTACCCATAAACTGGTGAATTAAATACATGCTGCCACCTAAGAAAGCCAGCAATACTGGACCGGCAACCGTCAGGTGAAAGTGTCCCGGAACCCATGCTGTATTATGGACAGCCGTGTTCATTTGATAGGATGCATTCACAATTCCACTAATCCCGCCAAAGATGAAAATGATCAACCCAGAAATGAGATATGAGAAAAACCATTTTTCTTTGTCGAAATAGGGGAGTTTCGTAATCCATCCGAACAATCCTTTACCTCCGCGCTGGCGTCCTGCATATTCAAGAGAAGCCGCCAGGGTAAATGCTGTAATTAAACTTGGCAGTGCAACAGCAAACGTAAAGATACCATGTATCAGCTTCCATTGCGATCCAATAGCCGGGTCCATGTATTGGTGGTGTGTACCAACCGGAACAGAAAAAACCACAAACATCATAAACACCAATCGGCCGGCCATGTCGGAATAGAGCTTACCGTCAGCAAGTTTGGGCATGAATGAATAGTACATCACATATGCCGGCAATAACCAGAAGTACACCAATGGGTGACCAAAAAACCAAAATAAAGTCCTTGCAAGCATCACATTTACTTCATCAATCAAACCGAGAGACCATGGCAGAAGCATGAACAAAATTTCAACAGCAACAGAGATCGTGGCAATCAGCCATACGATAAACGTGGTGAACATTCCCACAACTGTTAGCGGTGTTTTTTCGCCGGGATTCTCTCGACGCCATTTCAGATACATCGGAATCCAGTTGAAAAATGCCACCCATGAACCAACAACTAACAAGGTCAGACCCACATAAAACAACGGATGTGCCTTCAAAGGCGGATAAAAAGTGTATAATACCGTTGCCTCACCCATTAGCATTACAACACCTGCCATGATCGATCCTACCAGCATCAGTATTCCAGATGTCCAGGCAACTTTGGTATTCAAATTCATCTTCAGTGAATATGGAATTAACGCATTACCGAGTGCTACCGCAAAAAATGTGGTAAACACAATAGCATTTAAAACGCCGTGAATAGTTAATCCCTTGTAATAATCTCCACCCATAAAAGGATCACTCTGGATGATTCCCGCTCGGAATAGAGTCTGCATGAGCCCACCATATACCCCGATAAACAGGAGTACCATCGGGATAATGATGAGTAGTGAATTTAGCTTCTTAGCTGAATTTGAAAATTGAAATGTCCCTAAGTTCATTGTAATGCCCCCATTTGAGTACCTGCTCCTTCTTCCTCAATAATAATCCGGCCAGCCATGGTATGGTGTGCTGCTCCGCAAAATTCATGGCACGCAAAGAAGTATTCGCCCGGCTCATCGAAGGTAACTTGAATATAGTTTACTGCACCCGGCACCGCCATCAGGTTTACGTTTTTATTTTCAATCATAAACCCGTGGGTTATGTCCTGAGACGTTAAATACATATCTACGGTTGAGCCAACGGGCAAGCGAACTGTTGATGGCTGAAATGCCCACATCCGAGCAACCATTTGTAACTCGTACGTTTCCGGACCACTTTGGAACAGTGTGTCTGATGTGAACGGCTCCATATCTGTAATACATGTTGGAACCTGGATATCTTCAACAACTGCTGCATACATAATTGCTCCAAAGAACAAAATTAACAGCATTCCACTAAGGCTTAAGGCCATTTTCTCTGATTTATCCATTTTGCTATCCCCTCCCTAAAAGTTCAAAGTAAAGTGAAAACCACATCACGGTATACATCACAATTAGAATCAGGAAAAAAGCGATAGCCCCTTTAGGCTGGAAATCTTCTTGTTCGGTGCTTTGGTCTGTGTTCCCCATTTATCCTCCGATTATTTTGGTTAATAAAGAACTTAATGTAAACTTAAAGAAATGTAAAAGTAAAAAGACAAGTATGTCCAAAATAAAAAAAGTGCGACACCGTTAGATGCGCACTTTTAACTCCTTGTGAGCGATATATTTAGTAATCCAGGTTAACAGACCCTCCGGAAGTTCTAGCCGTTAATTTTGGCCCACCATTACCAATTCTACCTTCTATATGGTCTCTCTCAAACTCTCCGGTAAAATTTCTGAGTTCGGTATTGACCCGGTTTCCACTTAAATCCAATTCAAAATCTGATGCATTTTGAATATCAATATGGATACTTCCTCCGCTGGTTTGCAGCTCAATATCATCCGAAAAGGATAAAAAATCTGCCCGGATACTTCCGCCGCTTGTTCGAGCAGACATTTTAGCAGAAATATTTTCAAGACGGATGCTTCCGCCGGACGTGCGCAGATCAGCAACGCCATCAACGTTATAGGCAGATACGGATCCACCGCTGGTGCGGGCACTTAACGTTCCGGAAACATTTTCTACATTTATACTCCCGCCCGATGTACGAGCATCAATTTCTCCTGAAAGATCTTTGAGTGTCACACTTCCGCCACTTGTTCTCAGATTTACTGAATTCATGATATATTCGGCCGAAACACTTCCTCCGCTGGTATTTCCCGTAACCGCAGAACCTTGAGGAGCATATACCACAAAAGAGATCGAAATATTTCTGCCGCCGAACAGGCTCCAACCGCTTCTGCCACGTCGATCGGCTTTGGCAACTACGGTATTTCCGTTCGAGTCTATCTCTATATCAAAATCCGACAGATCCGTATCTGATGGATCTACGTATCTGCCATTTCTGCGAACATACATCTCAACCCGAACTTCGTCTGAGTTTTGTCCGACAACATCAATCGCCCCACCCGAAGTCTCAATCATGACAGATGGAGAATCAATGGTGTTGAAAGTATCAATACGGTAAGCCCGGTCACTATTTTGGGCATTCGCCGAGCACAAAAAAGATAGGACCAATACCAAAAATGCAACGACAGCTTTATATGTTTTTTCTATCATAATTTTAATGTTTTTTTCCTAAACCCGATATGTGTGAAATGAAATTTTTGTTTTAAAATAATTCATTCCACATTACAAGAACTTAGTACGCAGAAAGCATTTCAGGGTTACGCTTTTTTGAATGAATTTCTGCTTTATTTCTGTTTTCTTAATTGATTATTAAATCCAATCCTTTTCATCTTAATCCATATTAATAGTATTTTTCTGTTATGAAATTACCTTTTTTTCTTGCGAGACGCTTTGTAGCTGGCAAATCATTTGATGAAACTATACCCAAGATTAAAGATCTGAATGATAAGGGAATTAAGGTAACGCTCGACCTGCTGGGTGAAAATGTCAAGAAGAAAACCACCGCTGACGACACCGTAGAGATCTATCGACAACTCCTGCAAGAAATTCATAATGCCGGTTTAAAAAGCACCATCTCCATTAAGCTTACCATGTTAGGAATGGATATCGATGAGGAGTATTGCAAAAATAACCTTTTCAAGCTTCTCGATTTGGCTAAAGAACTCAACTCGTTTGTTCGGATTGACATGGAGGGTTCGGATTACACACAGCGAACGATCGACATTTTTAAAGAAGCGTTTGAAACGTATGGTAAACACGTTGGAATTGTGATCCAGGCTTACCTGCACAGAACGCAGAAGGATATTAAAGAACTGGCTGAACTCGGTGCTGATATTCGGCTTTGCAAAGGAGCATACAAGGAACCTGAACTGATTGCCCTGCAAGATATGGCAGATATTCGGGAGGCCTTCAAAAACTATGCAAAAGTTTTACTGGAAAAGACAGACTTCCCCCGAATTGCCACGCATGATGATGAATTGGTCACATGGGTTAAAGACTATACACGGTGGGAGAATATCAGCAGGGATCAGTTTGAATTCCAGATGCTTTACGGGTTGCGGCAGGAAACGATGGAAGACCTGGCAAGAAAAGGTTACAATACACGAATCTACGTACCTTACGGAACTATGTGGTTTCCTTATTTTAAGCGCCGGTTAATGGAGAGAAAAGAGAATATCTTTTTTGTGCTTAAGACGCTTTTCAAGAAATAGAACAAAAATCGTCATTTTGAATGAAGTGAAACAATCTCTTACCTATATGACATAAACTGATATATTTTTATAGTGATCTTCAAAACCCAGTTGAATGAAAGTAATCCAAAAAGACCGATTATTTATTCAATTATAAATGTCCTTTCTAATTCCGGTAACCTTTTTTCTTCTTTATTGAGTTCAAAAACATCTGGCTTAACAGTAAAAATATATTTACCCGGATCTGCGAATGTAGTATCAGGCTCACGGTCATCTGGAAAATATCTAACAGAGAATGGTTTAATTTGCCATTCTAATTCCAAATTTTCACCTGCACCAATTTTATGTGTACTTATACCACTGAAACAACCGTCACCTGATCCTTCTAATCCAATTATTTGATCATCTTTGTATACTACTCCTCTTGCCAGTTGTACACAGCCGCTTACCATTTTAACTTTTTGTGAGGTGTTGTTACGGATAGAATATATTGCAGTAATTTCTCCATCTTGATCGATGTGATTTGGATCAATATCTAAATGAAAGTCAAAGTCGTTAGTTGAATTAGTCGAACTTTGATCTAACATATCACAACCCAGCATAACCACGAAGATGGCAAGAATAATATTGGTTATTGACTGTGTTTTTAGTTTCATAATGAAACTCCTTTTTCTATCTATACACCAAAAAAAGTCTTTATACCTACTCAACTAACAGCTTTTGTAAAAAAGGCGGCATAATATAATTTCATTCAACTTTATCCAGAACTCACGTTAAACATTAAGGAGATTGCTGTTCAGTATCAGTTGATGAAGTCTGCCATACATTATTTTCCCTGTTGATATCAGCCATGCGATGGGTCGGATCGATCTCAATCTTTTGAATATCACTCTTAGGTTGATCAACCGTCAATGTATATTCCGGGAATACCCACTGCCAATCACCTTTCTGAACCCACTCTTTTTCGGAATATTCATTTTCTTTTTCACCCCACATAATTTCAAGTGGTAGGTAATAGACGGTTGAAGAGCTGTCTTTGAATGTCACTTCCACTTCAATGGGCATTGGCATCAGATCGATTCGCTCAAGTGTAATTTCTGTCTGTTCACCCAAGACATCTACAGATTGAATCGTGTAATCGATAGTTTTGGTCGTTGTCACCCAATATTCGTAATACCAGTCCAGTACCATTCCACTTTCCTCCTCTGCAATCCGTATAAAGTCTTTTCCAGTGGGATGCTTAAACTGCCAGGCCCTGTAAAATGTTTTGAGACTTCTATTCAACGCCTCCTGCCCAATAACATATCCCATTTGATGTAGAAACAGCGCGCCTTTCGTGTACGAGGCTCTCGAATAAGCCGTATTGGTTTCGTAGTGATCTGAATGAATATGCATTGGTTCTTCCAATCCACGGGCAGTGGCAATCTGCTTGTAGCTCCTGTACCTGGAAGCCATTGGATTTTCAACAGTTTCTCCAAATACCGCATTTTCTACAAACTCATCTACGTAGCTGGTAAATCCCTCATCAATCCACGACTCATAAACCTCGTTATTGGCCAGAACCCCGTGAAACCAGGAATGAACCAACTCATGAATGGTTACCCCCACCAAACTTCGCATACTCCGATTTCCAGTTATCAAAGTTCCGATAATATATTCCATTCCGCCATCTCCGCCCTGAATCACCGAATATTCATCATAAGGATATGGCCCAATATTCTCATTCATATACTGAAATGCTTTCACGGTATACCACGGTAAATTCTCCCATCGTTCAGTTAACTCTTTGTTTTTATCTTCCGATGCGTTCTCAGCCACCGGATCGGTTTGATAAAAGAATCGAAGCAGTGGGCCATCGGGTACTTGAGCTGTTGTATGCTTGAAGTCAGGATCGGCGGCCCACATAAAATCGTGTACATTTTCCGACCGAAATTGCCAGGCAAGTTTCTCACCACTCGGCCGATTTACTGTCATACCTTTCGATTCATAACCATAACCAACTTCTTCCGGATTTTGAAGAATGGATCCCGCTGCTACTACATAATTCTGATCAATGTGTATCGTAACATCAAACACACCAAACGGAGCATAAAACTCTCGAGCCACATATGGGTTTGGATGCCAGCCATCCTCATCGTAAGCTGCAATTTTTGGGTACCACTGCGACATAGAAAAGCGAACACCCTCGGCATTATCTCTTCCCGAACGGCGGGTTTGAAGAGGAACCTGAGCATTAAAATCCATCTCAAACACAGCTTCTTCACCGGGCAAAATCGGTTCACTCAATTTCACTTCCAGGATGGTTCCTTCAACAGTATAGTTCACCTCTTGACCATTATGCTTCAGATGATCAATCCTTTGATACCCGATTTGAGTGCTATCATACCCTACAATCTTATCAGAAATTCTACTGCTGGGATCTGCGATGGTCCGCGAGCGCTTATCCATCATGCTGTTCGGCTGAAACGCATTGAAAAA
>Ga0102943_1000294_pt1 | contig 34592 bp, 30 predicted proteins | sample SalPonC_black_MG_FD_78174 | JGI IMG/M metagenome (GOLD analysis project Ga0102943, IMG submission 78174) | Salt pond soil microbial communities from South San Francisco under conditions of wetland restoration - Salt Pond MetaG... | ecosystem: Environmental > Aquatic > Marine > Intertidal zone >...
AGATTGGCCTGTTCCAGCCGATTCTCATAGGTTTTAAGGGCGTTTTCCTCAACCTTGAGCGAGGCTGAAAGGGTCTGTTCCAGATCGCCTACCAGGGCCTGGGTGGGTTCCGGGGCTTCAAGGGCGGCTGCCGGAGCCAACATGCTGAAACACAGGAGTATCAGAATTGCAACAGGTTTTTTTTTCATATTCAGAACCATTTTTTTTTGCTTAAAATAGATCATCATGTTCGTTGTCTGATTCTTGTTTGCTTATACCCTGTTCCGGACTTTTCTTAAAGATAATACTTGACTGGGCTGGTGGGGGCAGCACTCATTTGCGAATGGGGCTTATGTATAAACAGGGTTCTTGATTGCAGTGTTATGCATTTCAAACAAGAGCGATCCGATATTACAAATCATCCAGGCTGGAGAACAGGGCGCCCTGTTTTTCTTGGAACCTCACCATCAGGGACTCGGCCTCTTTCCGCTGGCCCGGGCCTGGGTAAAGGGGTTACCATTGGGTATGTCAGATTTTGATCTTTTTCATGGCATAGGCCAGGACAATGCCGATGACTGCGCCAACGGCCAGGTTGGCAGCCAGGGTCACGGCCAGGATGGTGACAATGACAAAGATCTCGTTTCTGGTATGCATGTCGCTGATGGTCAGGGCCAGCTGGCTGCCGGCAAAGATCAAGAGCACCCCTAGAATGGCCATGGGAATGAGAAAGAGCAGGGCGGTGAGCCCGGTCCCCAGCCCCAGGGAGAGCAGGACCATGAGGCTGCCGATGATGAGGTTGGAGCCGGCGGTTTTGGCCCCGAACCGGTAATGGGCAGCCAGGCCACCGGCCCCGTGACACATGGGCATGCCTCCGACGGCCACGCTCAGGCAGTTGCCAAGGGCCATGGAAATGCAAAGGGCGGTGTAGGACATTTTTCTCGAGGCCTGGCCGAAATAGTCCCGGGACAAATCGGCCTGGGCAATGACGGCATTTCCCAGGGTCATGGGCAGCTGGGGCAGGACCACCGCCAGGATCACAAAGGAAAAATCCGCCCCGCTGGGAAAGCCGTAGGGCAGCAGCGTGGGCAGGTACAGGCCCGGTCGGATGCTGTCCAGTCCTTCGTAGGTCCCCAGGGACAGGCCCAGGACAAGGCCCAGGATCATCACGATGAGGCCGGCGGGCAGGCGCCGGTTGTTGACAAGGGCCAGGGTGGCGACCACCCCTGCGGCCCCCAGGATCAGGCCAATGGGCAGGGGACCCACAGCCTGAATCCTGAGATAAGGTTCGGCCAGGGTGCCCAGCCCCCCGATGGGGGTGGTGCCGGCCATCATTTTTACCCCTTTGACCATGAGCAGGGTGCCTGTGGACAGCTGGATCCCCCGGATCACGGCCTTGGGGATATACCTGCCGAACCGCTCCATGCTTCGGGTGATGCCGATGGCAAATAGGCACAGGGCCATGAGCAGGGCTGAGGCCTGGATCTGGTCAACGCTCATGGCTGTGGCCACGGCATAGGCCCCGATGACCTTCATGGGCTCCACCGGCACGGTGAGGCGAAAGTAGAGACCGGTAAGGATATAAAACAGTCCCATGGCAAAAAACAGGCCTGTGGGGCTGAGGCCGTTGACCAGAACCATGCCCAGGGCCAGGGGCAGGATGGTCCCCAGATCGCCCAGGGAACCTGCAAACTCCTGGCGGTTGAACCGGAAGGCCGGAATCATTTTTCTTTGAATCTGCTGTCGGATGTCATCTTTTCCGCCTGGCCCTGGGTCTGTTCCAGCCAGCCGCAGGCCGTGACCTCCTTGGTGTCGAACCTTGGCACATAGGGTTTGACATCCATGAGCGGGGTCTGGTTGAGCACATCAATGTCCTTGATCTCCAAAATGTTGTCCTGGCGGCCCGTGAGGCGGACGATGGACAGGCCGATGGGGTTGGGGCGCCGGGGGGCCCGGGTCGAGAAAAGCCCTCTGGGGGTCTTGTCCAGAAAGGGGGTAACGGTGAGGTCATACCCTTTGGACAGATGAAAGTGGTAGAGCAGGATGATGTGGGAAAAGCCTTCCAGATCCTTCAACCCTTGGGTGTATTCGGGATTTATAATTATTTTTCCCTGGACCCCTTTGGCTCCGGAGGGCTGGATGGGCATGCCTTCCAGATCGTCAAACGGGGTTTCAATGATGCCTATGGGTGAAATGTCCATGTATACTCTCCAGTTGGTTGTGTTTTTACCCGTCCCGGGATGACTATAAAAAATGCCGTCGTTAAAGTCCATAAAAAACCCGGGGCCTGTCAGGGCCGGCATGGGATGGCGACTGGATTTTTCAGGGCGTCATCAGGGTCATGCCGCGAATTTTATGGAATTTCGTATGGATTTGTGTTTTACTACATACGATTTAAATTGCCGCCCCTGAACAGGGTTGTTTTTTGTCTGGGCAAACATACCCCCCTTGATTCGTGGCGGATCTTAACCTTTATCCTGCGTCAATCCATTTTTAAACAGGAGACCTGATTCACGCCTCGGAAAAGAGTGGTATGAAAAAGCGCTTTTGGAGAAAATCTAATGCCCCTGACAGACAATATCCTCAAATTGACAGAACAATTTATGGTGGATATTCACCGTGAGACAGGATTTCAAGTGCTCATTTACGATGAGCAGGGCACCATTGTCCAGGCCACAGACAAAACCCGCATCAATACCCTGCATATCGGTGCCCAGAAAATCATGCAGGGCAAATGTGACGAATATGCAGTGACCGCAAAAGAGGCGGCGGCCAACCCCTTGGTCAGGGAGGGGTATTCATGTCCCATTGTGATCCAGGGCAAAAGGATCGGCGGCTTTGGTATTACCGGTGCATTGTCCATTGCCAAGCCCCTGGCCCGGGTGGCAGGGGGGATGATCAAGGCCAGATTGTCAGATATCCAGGGCCAGGAACAGCTTCAAATATCGGAAAAAAAATACCGGGAAATGTTTGAAAATTCTGCCCATGGCATGTTTCAGGCCACCAGGGGCGGCCAGTTTCTCACGGTGAACAAAGCCCTTGCAGCCATGGTGGGGTATGAGACCCCAGAACAGTTTAAAGCCCATATCCAGCATATTGGGCGGCAGCTATACGTTGACCAGGGGCAATGGGAAAGGTTAACCGCACACCTGGATCGCCATGGTCAGATCAAAGATTTTTTAACCCAATATCGCCACCAGGACCAGAAGCGCATCTGCCATGTCAGGATCTGTGCCCATCGCATCCAGAGTCATGACAGGGCCCAATGGCATTACGAAGGGGTTGTGGAGGATTTTACCGATCGCATCCAGGCTGAGCAGCTGAGGGTTGAAAGGGATTCAGCCAAGGCAGCCAATAAGGCCAAAAGCCAGTTTTTAGCCAATATGAGCCATGAAATCCGAACGCCCATGAACGGTATCATCGGGATGAGTGAACTATTGTCCCATACCTGTCTGACCCAGGAGCAGACCGAATTTGTCAATGCCATCCGCATGAGCGGCGATGCCCTTTTGGCCATTATCAACGACATTCTGGACTACTCAAAAATCGAGGCTGGGAAACTGGATATTGAAATTGTTGATTTTGACCTGCGGGTTACCCTGGATGCGATCAGTGATCTTGTCTGCGTCAAAGCCCATGAAAAAGGCCTGGAATATCTGACCATCATTTCTCCTGAAGTGCCGTCACTGATCAAGGGGGATCCCGGTCGGCTGAGGCAGATTCTGGTCAATCTGGTGGGAAATGCCATTAAATTCACCCATGACGGAGAGATTGCTGTTCATGTGGATCTTTTGGAAGAGACGCCTGAAAAGGCAGCGCTCAAGTTCAGGGTCACAGATACCGGTATTGGCATTCCGGAAGACAAGATGGACAAGCTGTTTAAATCCTTTTCCCAGGCGGATGAATCCACCACACGCAAATACGGGGGAACCGGCTTAGGGCTGTCTATCTGCCAGAGACTGACCCGGATGATGGGCGGCAGGATCGGTGTGCGAAACCGCAGTCCCCGGGGATGCGAATTCTGGTTTACCCTGGCCTTTGACATGCAGACCCAATTGCCAGAACCGCCCCAGCCCAATGGGGATATAAAGGGCCGGTCCATTTTGATTGTGGATGATAACCAGACCAACCGGTTTTTACTCAAGCAGCAGCTGAAAATGTGGGGATGTGTTTTTCAGGAGACGGAAACAGGGTCTGGGGCGTTGAAGATCATGGCAGCGGCCGCCGATGCAAACCAGTCATTTGATATTGCTCTGATCGATATGCAGATGCCGAAGATGGATGGCGAACAACTGGGGCGGCAGATCAGAAGCAACCCTGGTTTTGACCATACCCGGCTGATTATGATGAGTTCCATGGGTGACCGGGGCGATGCCGCCACCCTGGCCAATATCGGGTTTGATGCCTATCTGGTCAAGCCTGTTAAAATTGACCAGCTCAGGGCCTGCATCAAAAAGGTCTTCCAGCGTGGCCAGGCCCTAAATAGTCCAGAATCTTCGCCCATTATCACCCGTTTTTCCCTCATTGAGGACCAGAAACAAGGCGTTAAGATCCTGCTGGCAGAAGACAATCCAATCAACCAGAAAGTGGCATTGAAAATGCTTAACCGCTTAGGCTACAGAGCCGATACAGTGGCTGACGGCGCCCGGGCAGTCAAAGCCTTGGCCAAGCAGTCCTATGATTTGATTTTAATGGATTGCCAGATGCCTGAAATTGACGGATATACCGCCACCCGGATGATCCGGGAATCCCGATCAGGGGCAACCGATTCCACTGTGCCGATTATTGCCATGACAGCCCATGCCATGAAAGGGGACCGGGACAAATGCCTGGCTGCCGGTATGGATGATTACCTGGCCAAACCGGTGAAACCCAAGCACTTGTCCGATATGATAGATAAATGGCTGAAACCCTCCACCAATAAATGATCCTGCCTTTGTTTCAGTTTTTTTTGCGTTTTGGTTTGTTTTTGAGTATGCTCTACCGAATTTGTTCTCGCCAAAGCCATTGATGTGGGGGTGCCCATGTTCAAAAAGATCCGTCAGACCGATTATGAAAATTTGTGGAACCGGCTGGGCCGGGATCTGACTTATGACGCAAAGCAGATTTTGCTTTACTGCGGTATTCAGATTCCTGAATCCCATGCTGATGCGTATGCCGGCCTTGTCAGCCGGATTACCAGGGGAACCGAGTACGGGGCCATCCATGATCCGTTTACCCACCGGATTCATTTTGAGCCGGCCTATATCCAGACCATTATGGATCAGGTCTACCGGTTTAATTTTCCCATTGTAGACAACTCGTTTGGTCCTGGCGGCATTGCCGGGTTTATCCATAAGGACAGAGGCAAAGACTATGATCTGCGTCCCCCCAGCCTGAACCACATTCTAAACCAGGCCCTGCTGGCCAGCCGTCATGACATGCCTTTTTCCTTTGTCTGCGCCCGGCAGATGGACCAGTTTGAAACTGAGCAGATCGAAATGACGGCCAATATTTTCAAGGGCCCCATGTTTTTCAGTGTCACCACAGAGGCCGGTGTAAAATCGGCCAAGGCCTTTCGCGATCAGGGCCATGATGTGATGACCCACCATACCATTTTTGAGTCCCCCCTGAGGTTTTCAACCCTGAACAGCATGGATATTTTTCAGCAATGCGTTGAACAAGAAATTCCCACCATGCTGGCCACCCAGCCCTTTAGCGGGCAGAACGGTCCCATGACACCCTATGGGTTGGCCCTGCTGGCCTTTTCCGAATTTCTGGCCGGCTTGGCCGTGGCCTATGCCATCAACCCTGAGACCAAAATTATCAACGGTGCCTTTCCCACCATGTGCACCCCGGGAATTTCCCCCCAGCTTAAAATCGGCACCGTTACCCATAATTTTGTCAATTATCTTGTGGCCTACACCTCACGGCTTCTGGACATCCCCAGTGTCCAGTCCGGCTGTACCATTGAGGGGGATGTACATCACAAGGGCCTTTTGGAGACCGATTATGAAACCGTCCGGGGCATTGTCCTCTGGGACAGCCTGTTTGAGGGGTGGCACATGATTCGGCACTGCTATGGGCTCCTTGACAACATGGCGGCTTTTTCCTTTGAAAAGGCAAAAGACGATATCGCCGCCCTTCGCCATATCCAGAGCTTGGATGACGACGGGGTCAAAGCCCTTTTGGCAAATAATATCTCTCTGAATAGGGATATCCAGAAGGCCGACATGATTTACCAGCGTCCCACCCTGCTGTTCAAACGGGAAAAGGAGTCCCTGCTGGAGGTTATCATTGAATCCATTGACACGTTCAGGGGAGATTTTGGCAAACACCGCCATACCCTGGAAAACATTCCGGAAGAGTGGTTCTGATACTGGGCATAAGACAATAGGGTCATGCAGGATTTTTGACGGCATCCATCACCACATCGTTCAGTGACGGGTAGTAGGACTTTTCTTTTGCAGCCCCATGAATGGTGGTTTCCCAGAGCCGGAAGGCATCCACATGCCTCAGGCTGTGATCCGCATGTCTGGGGTTGCCCTTTTCTGCAATTTCCCGGATGCCGTCAAGGGCGTTGGCATCCTCGGGAACGTACAGGGGGATCACCCCTTTATCCTTTGGCAGGGCATTAAACACATCCACAGCCTGTCGCTCCCGTTCACAGTCCAGCAAGAATTTTTCAAGGCTGAAAAAGGTCAGGCTGCCCAGGGCGCCCATGGCGTGGCGCAGGATATGCACCCCGTATTTTCTCAGGGCATTGCGGCTCAGTTCAGAATCCTTGATGGCCTGGTCATTGACCTGGTCCAGGCTGGTGCTGCCCCCGGTCTGGGAGGAGGCAAATCCAGTCACCCAGGTGTTGAGGCGGGCCAGGGCCGCATTGATAAAGGTCTGGTGGGGGGAGCTGTAGGAGAGCTGGCCTCCGGCGTTTGTCACACTGGGGATGCCGCAGTGAACACAGACGGTGCCGGGGGTCAGGGTCTGGGCCACAATCATCATAAAGAGAACCTGGGCATGGACCTGGGTCAGCAGGGCCTGGGGCGTAGCCGGACCAGAGACCCCGGCAATGGTTTGATCGATGAGCAGCAGGTTGTTTCCGGCCCGGGCACTCCGCAGGAAGGGGGCAACCATATTGTCCATGGGCGCCAGGGAGGCAATCAGACTGGTGCCGTCCAGCCAGTCGGGCTTTCCCTTTAAAAATGCCAGTGCATCATCGTCCATGGTATTGGTGGGGATCATCTTGAATCCTGGATAGCCTTTTTCCATCATTTGGGCAATTTCAACAAAGGAAACACTCTTGTCAAAGGCCACAGGCAGGCTGAAAATGCCGGTCACATCACGGGCATCACCCACCTCTGCGATAATTTTTTCGTACTCTTGACGGCTGGCCGGGCAAAGCCTGTCATCGGTGCTGCGTTTGAGAAAAGGAGAGGTGGACCCGGTGCCAAAGGTGTTCAGGCCGGGGTCTGCCGTCATTTGCCTGGGGACAAGGGAGAGGCAATGGTCAATGTAATCCTTTCTTAAAGGAATGAAAAGCGCGGTTTCATTCTCCAGATCCACGGCATCAGCCGCCATGAGCAGATCCATCAGGTCCGGGCTGTGGGTGAGATCAATGCCGATGTCTGTCAGTACCTGTTTGGCCTCCTGGTCAATGCGTTGGTACAGGTTTTTTTCCTGGATCAGGTCGTCCATATCCGCCATCCTGAAACCAAGCTTTTCCAATAGGCTTGGGTCGGTGACATGGGGCAGTAAATCTGAATACACGGCTTTGGCTTCTTTGAACCGGGCCTGATTTTCCAGGTCAAGGCCCCTGTGATAGGTCGTATTTGTCTGGCTGTTCGTCATGGGTCACCTCGAAATTTTTTCCCAGTTTTTTAATTGATTGAGCAGGGTTGAGATAAATGCACACTTGCACCTGTCAGAGCAGGGGGACATAATATTTTCCATCATGCATCGTCCCGGGCAATGTCTGTCTTTTGCGGGGCGTCTTTCATCATAAATGGTGCCGTTGTACAGGTCCAGAAGCGCCTCGGCCTCAATGGCCAGGGTCGTGCCGCAGGAATGATTGAACAAAAACAGGCCTTGGGTTAAATTGGTGAAAAAAATCTGATAGCCTTTGGCTGTAACATCGGGATCGGACAGGAAGTGTTCCCGCGTCTCCCATTGGTCGCCGCATGAATTGCATGTTTTAAACATATCGTTTATTATTATACCGCTGAGTTCCAAACGCAATAGTCAAAATTGATGAAACCGTAATAAAGTCCAAGCAATTTGCAAAGTTCTTTCATATACAATCTTAAGGAGGTTCCATGGCCCTGTTTCTGGTCCAGCACGGCAAAAGCGCCCCTAAAACCGAAGATCCCCAAAAAGGATTGTCCAGTGAAGGCCGCAAGGAAATCCTGGGCCTGGCTCCTGTGGCCAGGGGGTATAAGATCCCTGTGACCCGGATATATCACTCCGGCAAGGCCCGGGCGGTGCAGACGGCACAGCTCTATCATCAGGCCCTGGGGACATCCCATCCCCTGGAGACCCTGGCCGGCATCAATCCCTTGGACGATGTCCGGGCCTTTGCCGCCACCCTGGACCCGGGCGCCGGCTGGATGGTGGTGGGGCACATGCCCTTTATGCAGCGGCTGGTCTCTTTTCTGACCACCGGGGATGAGCAGATTCGGGTCTACGCCTTTCAGAACGCCGGCATCGTCTGCCTGGACGCAGTCAAAACCGACGGAGACCACTGGGACTGGTTCATCAAATGGACCTTGAATCCCAATATTACCTGACCCAAGAGGATGAATTTAGGTTTAATAATGTCATGGATATAAAATATTCCCAATCGCTGATTCAAAAGATATTTGACAGCCTCTCCGCCCACATCGCCATCATTGACGACCAGGGACGGATTTTGGAGACCAACGCTGCCTGGAAGACCTTCTCCCAGACCAGCGGGGGCCAGAAAGAGTTTAGGGGGATGAACTACCTTTCCGTGTGCGAGGCTGCCCACGGGGAGGGGGCCCGGGATGCCCTTGCCGTGGCCCGGGGGATCCGGCAGGTGATTTCAGGAGAGCAAAAGGCGTTTCTTTACGATTATCCCTGCCACTCACTGGAAGGCCAGCGCTGGTTTTACATGCGGGCGGAGCGTATGGAAGACGGCGACAGAATCAGGGTGATCGTCAGCCACGAAGACATCACCGGACTCAAGCTGGCCCAGGAGGCCTTAACGCACCATCAAAAGGCTCTGGAAGAGAAGAACCTGAGCCTTGAAGAGGCCAATACCGCCCTGCGGGTACTGATTGGCCAGCGAGAGGAGGACATGGCTGAACAGGAGAAAAAGGTGTTGTCCCATATAAGAACCTTTGTCATGCCCTATCTGAACCGGTTGAAATCCGGGGGCAGCCTGGGAAAGCGGGATCTGACCCTGCTGGATATTGCGCAAAGCCAGCTGAACCAAGTGGCCTCTCCCACCAGGATGTCTGCCCTGGATGTCACCCTTACCCCCCAGGAGATGCAGGTGGCCTCCCTGGTCCGGGAGGGCAAGACCACGGCCGACATCGCCGATGTCCTTTATATTGCCGAGGCCACCGTGAGTTTTCACCGCAAGAACCTGCGCCGTAAGCTGGGGCTGACCCGGCGGGAGGACAACCTGCGATCCTACCTGCTGTCTTTGTAAAACCAAAGCGATATCTGGTAAGGCCTGCGGTCCTGTGTTGACAAGCGGCTGGGGATGCCTTAAAACCATAGGCAAGTAATAGGTAATTAAAATTCATAAAGGAGAGGATTCATGAGTGTCTATGATTTCAATGCTGCCGAGGTCTTTGACATGGCAGTGAAGATAGAGGAAAATGGTGCGGCGTTTTATAGAAAGGCCGCCTCCCTCCAGAGTCGTGATCAGGATGTCAAATTTCTGGAGGGCCTGGCCCGGATGGAAGACCGGCATAAGGCCACCTTTGAGGAGATGATGGCAGGGCTATCTGATAGAGAGAAAAAGCAGACGGTCTTTGACGCCAATGAAGAGTTGTCCCTGTATCTCAAGGCCATGGCCGATGCCCACGGCGGCGAGGGGGATCCTGAAGTGGCTGAGGCCCTGACCGGGACCGAGACCATGGAAGATATCGTGTCCACGGCCATTGGTCTGGAAAAGGAAAGCATCCTGTTTTACATCGGTCTGAAAGATCTTGTGCCGGCCAAACTGGGGCAGGAAAAGATCGACGGGATCATTAAAGAGGAAACCCAGCATGTGGCACAGCTTGAGGGGTTTTTGAAAAAGGCCAAAACCGCCTGAACCAGGCAGTGTTTTAAATGACAAGGGCCCGGCCGGAGAATTCCGGCCGGGCCTTTGTGGTTTTGGCGTCATCCTGGGACATTTTTTTGAGGCGGCCCAATTTACCCTGTCTTTGACCTGGCGCACGGGGGCCTGATAAAGGTAGGTTTTACCCATCATTAATACCCTGTTAACCCCCTATTGAAAATCTGTTATCCCTGCCTAACTTTAATTCATGATCGACGCAAAATGACACCAACCCAAAACCAGAGAGGTGACCATATGTCAGAATCAAGAGTTGAAAATCACATCGAAAGTGAGACAGAAAGAGAAACCGGCCATGTTGATACCCGTCACCACACCTTTGAATGCGAGAGCCCCGATGCGCACCTGGGATGCGACCCTGGCATTGATGTGGCTGGATAGGCAGAGAAAAAACACAGCAGGATGCCAGAGCCTGCGCACAAGAAAAATATACAATACAAAAAAATCTCAAGAGGTGATACCATGTCAGAAAACACAGTTGAAAACCACATCGAAAGCGAAACCGAAAGAGAAACCGGGCATGTTGATACCCGTCACCACACCTTTGAATGCGAGAGCCCCGATGCACACCTGGGATGCGACCCCGGCATTGATGTGGCCGGGTAGGCCCGGAATCGGCACCTGAATTTTAAGATTAAAGGGCAGAGTCTTTAAAGACACTGCCCTTTAATTTTAGGAGGACAAATGGATATTCTGATCTCCAATCTGGACAAGGCCTATGACAAGGGCCGCCGCCCCATTTTTTCCAATTTGAGCGCCCGGTTTGAGTCAGGAAAGGTGTCAATGGTGCTGGGGCCCAGCGGCAAGGGCAAAAGCAGCCTGCTGAATCTCATTGCCGGGATTGATACCCCGGACAAAGGAGAGATTTTTTTAGGGGGCACCCCGGTCTCCGGAATGGACGACAGCGCCCGGACCCGGTTTCGCCGGCGTAACATCGGCTTTGTCTTTCAATCCTTTAACCTGATTCCCGTCCTGACCCTGATGGAGAATATTACCCTGGTCAGTCAGCTGGATGGCAAGCCTTCGGGTGGGGTGCAGGATCGGGCCACAGCCCTCTTGACGGCCGTGGGGCTTGGGGACCGCAGCGGGGAGTTTCCTGACCGCCTGTCCGGCGGAGAACAGCAGCGGGTGGCCCTGGCCCGGGCCCTGGTCAATGATCCGGAAATTATCCTGGCTGACGAGCCCACCGGGAATCTGGACTCGGAAACCGGGACAGAGATTCTGGAACTCTTGTGCACCCAGGCCTCGGATCGGGGTAAAACCCTGGTCCTAGTGACCCACAGCCAGGGGGCCCTGGCCCATGCGGATGCAGTGTTCACCGTGTCTGAAAGACAGCTGGTGGCGGGATGATGCGGCTGGGCCCTGTCATCCGGACCTGTTTTCGCAGCAGCCGTTCCCATCCCCTGCGCACCGGGCTGCTCATCTTTGGCATCGCCCTTGGGGTGGCCGGGGTGGTGGCCATTGATATTGCCAGGACCAGCGTGAGCAAGTCTTTTGAGCTGTCCACCGCCGCCCTGACCGCCCAAGCCACCCATCAGGTTCTGGGTCATGATTTTTCCCTGCCCCAGTCCCTGTTCGTCAAGATCAGAACCCAAGCCGGCATTCATAAAAGCGCCCCGGTGATCTCCCGTACGGTGAAGGCCCAGGAGCTGGGTGACGGCAGTCTGACCCTCATGGGCATTGACCCCTTTTCCGAAGGGGAATTCAGGCCCCTGGGCCTTGTCCAGGGAATGTCGTCGGAAAAGCTGAGACAGACCCTGCTTGAGGGGCAGGGAGTGATCCTTTCAGGGTCCGTTGCCCGGGCCCATGGTCTGGCCTCTGGTGATACCCTGACCCTGGTGCTGGGAGAAGAGACAATGCCTGTGGCCATCGGGGCCCTTGTGGAGACCGGGAACCGGATGACTGACGGACTGATCCTGGCGGACATCGGCCTGGCCCAGATGCTTATGGCCATGAAAGACCGCATCACCCGCATCGATCTTATTTTGGAGACCCCTGCCCAGGCGGACCGGGTGCGGGCCATGCTGGGCAGCGGCCAGGTTCTGGTGGAGACCGGCCAGCGCAACCAGACCATCCGGGGGCTGTCCGGCTCTTTTGAAACCAGCCTGTCCGCCTTTTCCATTCTGGTGCTGTTCATGGGCATTTTTCTTATTTACAATACCGTTTCCTTTTCCGTGGCCCGGCGCCGGACCCTCACGGGGATCTTCAGGGCCCTGGGTGCCACCCAAAAAGATATTTTTCTGGCGGTGATTGCCGAGGTCCTGGTATATGCCCTGGTGGGATCGGCCCTGGGACTGGGCATGGGGATCCTTCTTGGAAAAGGCGCGGTTCAGGTGGTGTGCGCCACGGTGTCGGATATGTATTTCACCCTTACCGTGAGCCAGACCCACATCCTTGCCGCCACCCTGGTCAAGGGGGCATTGGTGGGGATAGGGGCGGCCCTGGCCTCGGCTTTGGCCCCGGCGCTGAACGCTGCCCAAACCCCGCCGGTTACCCTGATGCAGGCCTCTTTTTTTGAAGGGCGGATGACCCGCCTGATACCGGCCCTGGCTGTTTCAGGTCTTGTCCTGATGGTTGGAGCTCTGGTGCTTTTCCGCCTGGACCGGGGAGGAATGGGGCTGGTGTTTTCAGGGGTGTTCATGATTTTCGGGGGTGCGTCCCTGCTGGCCCCGGCCCTGATCCTGGCCCTGGCACGGAGTCTGGACAGGCTGGCAGGCACGGGGCCCGGCCGGATCATGGCCAAGATGGGAATCCGGAACCTGAGGCGTTCTCTGAGCCGAACCTCGGTGCTCATCGCCTCTCTTATGGTGGTGATCTCAGTCTACATCGGCATTGATACCATGACCCATAGTTTCAGGCAGTCCCTGATCACCTGGGTGGACGGCAATATCGGCGGGGACGTCCATGTGGCCTCTTTGGACGATCGCCATCCCGCCCTGGCCCCGGGGCTTGTTGACCGGGTAACATCCCTGCCCGGGGTGGCAGAGGTGTCTGCCTATAATATCCACAGAAGTTTTTCCCGGCAGTCCGGGGAGGTCCATGTTTTTTCCTATGTGATTGATACTTCAAAAAAAGAGTGGATCTGGCTGGATCCTGCCGCAGGCGACGGCACCGGAGAGCAGACGGCAAGGCTTCTGGATCAGGGATGGATGGTCGTGTCCGAAATTTTTGCCCGGCAGAATGGTCTTGTGCCTGAATCCGCACCCCAGGGGGGGATGACCGTGGTCATGGATACCCTTGGGGGACGGCGCACCTTCCGGGTGGCCGGGATTTTCAGGGATTTTTTCATGGGCGGGGGCCGGGCCGTGGTCAGCCGAAAGGCAATGAAAACATTTTGGGGCAAGGATGAGATCACGGCAATGCAGGTATTTCTCTTTCCGGACTTTGGGAACGAATCCGGGGCCATTGCCAAGACCATGGATCGGATCCGGGCGGTATCTGATGATCCCGGGCGTCTTCACCTCCGGTCGGGCCCAGGCATCAAGTCCAGCATTCTGGCTGTGTTTGACAACACGTTTTTAATCACCACTGCCCTGCAGGTGCTGACAGCCCTGGTGGCCCTGACCGGCATCATCAACTCGGTCATGGCCCTGATCCTAGAGCGGTCCCGGGAGCTGGGCATTCTCAGGGCCTGCGGGGCCGAGCCGTTTCAGGTCCGCACCCTGGTCCTCTGGGAGTGCGGGGCGGCCGGGTTTATGGCCGGACTGCTCTCCCTGCCCCTGGGCCTTCTGCTGTCATGGGTCCTGGTGGATGTGGTGAATTTCAGGGCTTTTGGCTGGACCTATGATGTTCGTATGGCCCCGGCCACCCTGGTCATGGCCCTGGGCTTTTCCACCCTGGCCGCCCTGGGCGCCGGCTGGATCCCGGCGGTAAAGGCGGCGAAGATTCCCGTGGCCCGGGCCCTGAGAACGGAATAATCATGATCAAAGATCCTATACATAAAACGTCATTGGCGGTTCAATCGGTTGTAATTGGCCTGGCCCTTGTTTTTTTAATGACAACCGGCTGCCGCCGGCACAAGGACCCGTCGCAGGTGGACGTTGTCCAAGCCCTGTCACAAGGAGAGGATCTGTCTTGCTATGATCAGGCAGACCGCCCAGACCCTATTGTTTTTCCCCGGGACCTTGGGCCCCATAACGGGTTTAAGACCGAGTGGTGGTATTATACCGGGAATCTGGAAACCGATTCCGGCCGGGCCTTTGGCTTTCAACTGACTTTTTTTCGCCAGGCCCTGGCCTGTGAGAAGCCACAGGGGTCGTCTCCATGGCAGACCCGCCAGCTTTACCTGGCCCATTTTGCCGTGACAGACCAAGAAAACACCCGGTTTTATGCGGCTCAGCGCATGGCCAGGGGCAGCATGGGGCTGGCCGGGGCCCAAAGCGACCCCTTTAAGGTCTGGCTTGGCAACTGGTTCGCCGCAGGTGTGGGCCCAGGCACCCTTCGCCTGGAGGCCCGGGATCTTATCCCGGCCAAAGGTGAGGATACCAAACGGACCGTGGCAATTGAGCTGAGCCTGGACCGGACAAAGCCTGTCATCCGTCAGGGCCGGCAAGGATGGAGCAGCAAGGGCCCGGATATTGCCGATGCCTCCTATTACTACTCTTTTCCCGGCCTGGCCGCCCAGGGCAATATCCGTATCGGAAACAAAAAAATCCCGGTCAAAGGCCGGGCCTGGTTCGATCATGAGTGGAGCACCGCTGCCCTGGGAAAGGCTGCAATCGGATGGGACTGGCTGGCCCTTCACCTGACCCAAGGTCCCCATGCCGGCACCGATCTTATGGTCTGCCGGGTCCGGCAGGTCTCAGGTCCGGCGGTAAGATTCGGAAGCATTTCCTTTCCCGGCGGTCGCACGGTGATTCTGGACGGCAGCGGGTTTTCCCTGACCCCTGTGGGATCCTGGACCAGCCCGGTCTCTGGGAAACGATACCCCGGAAAATGGCGGGTCCGGCTGCCAGCCTTGTACCTGGATTTTACCGCCATACCGGTGATACCGGATCAGGAACATACCCATGGCCTTGTCTATTACGAGGGGGCGGTCCGGGTTGAAGCGGCAGGGCTGCCTTTGGGGGACAAGGAGACGGCAAGCCCCATGGGACGGGGATATGTGGAGATGACCGGATATTAACCCCAGCCTTTGAAAGCGGGATATGGCGCCTGTTTTGCCCGAAGAAATCCGGGCGGCCAAAGTTGACAATTGCATGTTTGCTGTGTACAAGTGCAAGGCATACTGGGTTAATAAAGGAAGCGCCATGCGATACCTGATTCTTGTCTGTGCCGTGCTCATGCAGATCTGCCTGGGTGCCACCTATTCCTGGAGCGTTTATGTCCAGCCCCTCAAAGCACTGACCGGTCTCTCACAGGGCCCGGTCCAGATTCCCTTTACCGTATTTTATTTTGCCTTTCCCCTGACCATGATGATTGCCGGGCAGGTTCTGCCCAAAATCGGGCCCCGCCGCTCGGCCATGATTGGGGGGCTGTGTTTTGGCGGGGGATGGCTTTTGGCCGGCCTGGGCAGCCACTCTTTTTTTCTGACCATCCTGGGCATTGGTTGTCTTGCAGGCATCGGGGCTGGTATGGCCTATATTGTGCCCATTGCCGTGTGCATCCGCTGGTTTCCCAGGTCCAAGGGGCTGGTCACCGGCATTGCCGTGGCCGGTTTCGGCGGGGGCGCGGCCATGGTCAGCCAGGTGGGGGGCCACCTGATCAACTCTGCCGGTCTTACCCCTTTTGAAACATTTTTTGTTTTTGGTGTTCTTTTTCTGGTCCTGGTCACGGCAGCCGGGTCTGTGATGCGGTTTCCCAGAAAAGAGGGGACCGTGAGGTCAGAAGAACGGCTCCGGGCGGGAAAAGTGCTTTCCCACATCAACTTCAGGGTGCTGTATCTGGCCATGTTCATGGGGCTGGCTGCCGGTTTTGCCGTAAACGCCAACCTCAAGGAGCTGTACCAGGGCGGGGGCGATGCCGTAAAAATTGGGATCACGGCTGTGTCCTTGTTTGCCCTGGCCAATGCGGCCGGCCGGGTGATCTGGGGCGCTGTTTTTGACAGGGTCTCCTCAGCTTCCGCCATCCAAGCCAATTTAATTTTTCAGGCCGCGATCCTGGGTCTGGCCCCCTTTATCCTGGGCAGTTTTTGGGGATTTCTGGCCGTTGCCCTTGTAACGGGATTCAACTATGGCGGGGTGCTGGTGATTTATGTGTCTTCAGCCTCCAGAATCTTTGGAAACGGGCATATCGGCCAGGTCTACGGGTGGCTGTTCACCAGCAATATCCCGGCCTCGCTGTCCCCCATCCTGGCCGGCGCTGTCTTTGACACCTTTCATAATTTTACCCCGGCTCTGGTGGTTTTGGCGCTTTTGCTGGCCATTTCCGCCCTTTTCATCCGGGTTCGGTCAGATGTGGTCAATGATCAGGTTTGTTTGCAAATCGGTTAAACCTCAAGGATTTCTTTGATATCCATAACCCTGAATCCTTCAGGATTCAGGGTTTTTGTCTCTGTGCCAGGGGCTTACTCTTGCCAGGCCGGGCAATTCAGGTTAGGGTGAACAAGTTGGTGACAACAGCCTGAAAGGAGACGGCCGTGACATCATCCCCAGACATTCGAGCCATCGTCCTGACGGACGACGGTATTTTTCCCAACAACAGCCGGGTTGCCCTGACTCGGTATCCCAGGATTTTCAGATCCCTTGTGGATCCCAAGAAGATAGAGGCCTTTTTGGTCTCTAACGGGTGGCACCCCCTGTGGCGGTACGGCATTTACCCTTACCACCATTACCATACCACTGCCCATGAATTTCTCGGCTGCTTCAGTGGCAGCGCCCGGGTGATTTTCGGGGGGGACAAGGGCCAGGCCCTTGATCTCAAGGCCGGGGATGGGGTCATGGTTCCGGCAGGGGTGGCCCATAAATGCCTCTCCGCCAACAATTTTGCCGTGGTGGGCGCCTATCCCAACGGCCAGTCTCCGGACATGAATTACGGAGAGGCCAGGGAGCGCCCCAAGGCCGACCTGGCCATCGACGCCCTGGGACTGCCTCCTAATGATCCTGTTACAGGCAAGGCCTGGCCGGATTTTCCCGGGCGGATTTCGTGAAAAAAAGGTCATGTCCGTCCTGAGATTTTCGGGGTAAACCGCCAGGGCCCCTTGATGAGACTGCACCCAGCCGCTGTGATCATGCCCCGCAGCATCCTGGAAAACACAAATTGGTGAAAGGGATACAGCAGGTACCAGTACAGGATGCCGAAAATTCCCCGGGGCAGAAATCTGGAATGCAGGGTGAGTTCACATTCCCCGGGGCCGGTTTCCCGGATGGTGATCTCCAAAAGGGCTTGCCCCGGCATGCGCATTTCGGCTTGGAGCAGCAAACGCTGCAAAGGTGTCATGTCCAATACCCGCCAGAAGTCCAGGGCATCACCCGGCCCCAGTGCCGTAGGCGACCGCCTGCCCCGGTTAAGCCCCACCCCGCCTGAAAAAATATCCATCACCCCCCTGATTTGCCACAGCAGGTCTGCCGCATAATACCCTGTTTTTCCCCCGATGGCCTGGATCCTGTCCCAGAGATGCTGGCGGCTTCCCTGAACCCGGGCCCGGTAGCCGCAGGTCAGCAGGGTGCCACCGGTATAATCCGAGTCTCCGCAATGGGTCCACTCGGGAAAGACCAGTTCCCCGGCATCAGCCCAGCAGGTGTCCACCTGTTCCTGGCGGACCCGGTCCAGGGCCCGGGCAATGGCCTCTTTACAGGTAAGAAGGGTCTGGGGAACAATCTCTGTGATTTGCTGTTCCCGGCAGATGGTGGGCAGGCTAAGTCCCTCGGCCAGGGGGCGGGCAATGGCGGCCGGCACCGGGGTGACCAAATGGATCCACAGAGAGGAGAGCCTGGGAGACAGCACAGGCACGGGAATCATGATCGGGGTGGGAATGCCGGCCTGATCCGCGTAAATCCCGAACAGCTCCCGGTAGGAGCGGATGTCCGGGCCCCCGATGTCAAAGGTTTTCCCCCGGGTTTTTGGGGCTTCCATGCAGCCTTTGAGGTAGCCCAGGACATTGGAGATGGCAATGGGCTGGGTGGGCATGCGTACCCATTTGGGGGTGACCATCACAGGCAGGTGTTCGGCCAGGTATCTGAGGATTTCAAAGCTGGCCGAGCCTGAGCCCAGAATCATGGCGGCCCTTAGCACGGTCACCGGCACCCGGCCTTTCATAAGGATGTGCCCGACTTCGTTGCGGGAAATCAGGTGACGGCTGATCTGGGGATGGTCCATCTCCCCGAGTCCCCCCAGGTAGATGATGTGATCGATTCCGGCCACGGCTGCTGCCGCAGCCATATGTCTGGCCCCGGCCCGGTCGGCGTTGCGGTATCCTTTCCTGCGGGATACCATGGAATGGACAAGGTAAAACAGGGTGCCGCAGCCGGTTGCAGCCCGGACCAGGGAGGCAGGGTCCATGATATCCCCCCGGGTCAGCTGGACCCCGGGATGACGGGCCCATGGCCTGGCCCCCATTTTTTCCAGGGAGCGGCCCATGGCCCGGACCCGGTAGCCCTCTGAAAGCAGCAGGGGGATGAGGCGTCCAGCCACATAGCCTGTGGCGCCTGTGACCAGGACGGGACGGGTTTTCGCAAATCCTGTGCCTGTGGTCTGGTGGTGCTGGGTTTTGTTCATATTGTTTCCTGGACTGAATAGGGTCTGTTGAATCCGGTAAAAAAGCATTTACCTGTAGGATAAAATCTATATACTGAGAAAATTCCTGTCAACAAATTCATCAGGAATGTCATCTGTTTATCCCAGGATTGGGTTTTATTCTGGAAATGGTTTTACAAGGAGGGCCCATGACCCATAATGATTCGTCCGGTCCCCAGCCGCCGGAAAAGGTTAAAATCGGTATTTCCACCTGTCTTCTGGGCCGCAAGGTCCGGTATGACGGGAACCACAGCCACGATCGCTATCTGACCCAGACCCTGTCTCTGTTCACCGAGTTTGTGCCGGTCTGCCCTGAAGTGGAGTGCGGCATGACCACCCCGAGGGAGGCGGTGCGGCTGGTCGGAGATCCGGCCGATCCCAGGCTGGTCACCCAGAAGACTGAAAAAGATGTGACCCAGATGATGACGGACTGGATCCCGGGCAAATTGTCAGCACTTGAAAAACAGGATCTATGCGGGTTTGTTTTCAAGAGCAAGTCCCCGTCCTCCGGGCTATACCGCATTCGGGTCTACGGGGATGACGGCAAGGTGAGAAAGACAGGCACAGGCCTGTTTGCCCGGGCCTTTACCCGGCATTTTCCCCGGATCCCTGTGGAAGAGTCCGGCCGCCTCAACGATCCCAAGCTCAGGGAGCATTTCATTGAAAAGATATTCTTCTTTCGGCGGTGGCGCAGGCTGCTGGCGGAAACCCCGACCCTGGGGGGGCTGGTGGATTTTCATACCAAAAATAAACTGCTGATCCTCTCCCACAGCCAGGCGGATTACAGGAAACTGGGACGGCTGGTGGCCCAGGGAAAACAGATGGAGAAAAACCGCCTGTTTGACGAATACGAGGCCCTGTTGTTCAGGGCCCTGAACCTTAAAACCACGACAAAGAAAAATATCAATGTACTGCTGCACATCATGGGATTTTTTAAAAAAGACCTGACCCCGGATGAAAAGCAGGAGCTGCTATCGGTCATTGATCAATACCGGGACGGATACGTTCCCCTGGTGGTCCCTTTGACCCTGGTCAACCACTACGTGAGAAAGTACGATCAGCCCTGGCTTCGGGATCAGACTTACTTGAATCCCCACCCTTTTGAACTGAAACTCAGAAATTATTTTTAAACGGCCCTTCCCACAGCAGGGCCAGGGCAGGCTGGCCCGGGGCAGGATATTGGATATCCTAACTTGCATAGGAAAGCCATGGTAATCGTAAATGAGTTTCGGGTTGGCCGTGACCACGGGGATGTCCATCTCCCCGTGGGCGCAAATCACTGGTTCACCGGTGATTTGGTTGACAGCGGCAAGGTTATCTGCCATAAATTCTGTATCTTGAACCATCCATGACAACAGAGGGTAAAAATCATTAATCAGACACAAATTTATCCTGTTGGCGGCGGAAAAGGGGGCGTTGGAAAGAGCCTGGTTGCGGCGAATTTAGGGGCCTTTCTGGCCCGTCAGGGCAAGCAGGTGCTTTTGATTGACCTGGATCTGGGATCCGCCAATCTTCATACCTTTGTAGGAAAGGCCGATACCGACCAAGGGCTGGGAAGGTTTCTTGACAAGACGATTTCTACCCTTGATCAGGCGGTGGTGACCACACAGATTCCCAACTTATTTTTTATCAGTTCCAGAAACTGCGGCACCGAGGCGGCAAATCTCTACACCGCCCAAAAGCAGAAGATCATCCGGGCCATTACCAAACTTGAGTATGATTACATATTCATGGACCTGGGGGCTGGCACCAATTTTAATATGCTGGATTTTTTCCTGACCTCGCAGCAGGGCATCTGTGTTGTCACCTCTGAACCCACCGCCATTGAGAACACGTTCAACTTTATCAAGGCCGTGTATTTCAGGGTGATGAAGCAGGCCCTGAAGCTGTCGGCTTTTAACCGGGTGACCCGGTCCATTGATCTGTCGGGCAACAGCATTGATCAGTCTTTTAAGGTCATCCGGGCCATTGATGCCCAGGATCCTCAGATGGGGGATCTGCTGAAAACCACCCTTGGAAAGTTTCACTTTCAGTTTGTGGTCAACCAGGTCCGCAAAAGCGACGATCCCGGCCTGGGCATGAAGATCGAAAAGGTCTGCAACCGGCACTTTTATTCGACATTCCGGTTCCTTGGCAATATCACCTATGATGACAAGGTTCATGATTCCATTCACATGCGGCAGAATTTTATTATGAAATACGCCTATACCCGGGCAGCCAGCGATCTGTCGCGGGTTGCAAAAAATTTTCTGGCAGATGGCCGTGCCATTCAAGAAAGCAGATGATGGAAAAAATACCGCATTGACCCCTTGTCCGACCCGGATTCTCCTTGTCAGGCCCTGACCCCCCAAAAGTTCTTTGAATCCTTTTGGATTCCAGTGTTTTAATTGCCGGAATCCCTCGGTAAAAAAGGGGATGTTCAATCTATTTTTAGTGTCTGCTTTTTAAGTGATTCAGCCAGTTTAAGGTTGACTTTCCAAGGATGAACCAACTATAGATATTGTACTTTATTAACGCAACGTGGGGGGCTCAAGATGAAAGTTTTAAAGATTGATCACCTCGGTATTGCCGTATCCAGCATTGATGAAAAGAAAAATTTCTGGACTGATGCGCTGGGCCTTTCCTTTGAAGGCACGGAAACCGTTGAGGAACAGAAAGTCACCACGGCTTTTCTGCCCGTAGGAGAGAGCGAAGTCGAACTTTTGGAATCTACATCTGATGATGGCCCTGTGGCCAAGTACATTGAAAAAAAAGGCGAAGGCATCCAGCACATCGCCTTTCGGGTTGAAAACATTGATCAGGCCCTTGAGGAACTCAAGGAAAAAGGGATTCAACTCATTGATCAAACCCCCCGGAAAGGGGCGGGCGGCGCCAGAATCGCATTTCTGCATCCCAAGGCAACATCCGGCGTCCTCGTTGAATTGTGTGAACGGTAGCGCAGATTTCTTAACCTGACTTTGTAACGGCCCCGGGCACTTCGGAGCCCCAATCTTAGACCGGAGGATAACCATGTCTCAACAGTCTGATCTCCAAAAATGGAAAGAACTGGCCGAAAAGCAACTCAGGGGGAAACCCTTGGGCGATCTCACCCAAACCACATCTGAAGGCATTGTTGTCAAGCCGGTGTACACGGCTGAGGATCTTGACTGTGTCGAGTTCAAAGACAACCTTCCCGGCTTCAACCCCTATGTCAGGGGGCCTATGGCCACCATGTATGCCGGCCGGCCCTGGACCATCCGTCAGTATGCCGGTTTTTCCACAGCCAAGGAGTCCAACGCCTTTTACCGCAAGAATCTGGCTGCAGGGCAAAAAGGGCTTTCCGTGGCCTTTGACCTGGCCACCCACCGAGGCTACGACTCTGACCATCCCAGGGTTGCCGGGGATGTGGGCAAGGCTGGTGTGGCCATTGACTCCGTGGAGGACATGAAGATCCTCTTTGACCAGATCCCTTTGGATAAGATGTCTGTTTCCATGACCATGAATGGGGCGGTGCTGCCCATCCTGGCCGGTTACATCGTGGCTGCCGAGGAACAGGGCGTCTCCCATGAGAAACTCATGGGCACCATCCAGAACGATATTCTCAAAGAGTACCTGACCCGGAATACCTACATCTATCCGCCCGGACCCTCTATGCGGATTATCTCGGACATCATGGCCTTCTGCTCAAAGAAGATGCCAAAGTTCAACACCATTTCCATATCCGGGTATCATATCATGGAGGCCGGGGCTGATCCGGTGCTTCAATGCGCCTTTACCCTGGCGGACGGTCTGGAGTACGTCAAGGCGGCCCTTGCCAGCGGCATGGACATTGACGAATTTGCCCCGCGCCTATCCTTTTTCTTTGGCATTGGCATGGATTTTTTCATGTACATTGCCATGCTGAGAGCGGCCCGTTTCCTCTGGGCCGAACTCATGGCCCAGTTCAATCCCAAAAACCCGAAATCCTCTATGCTGCGGACCCATTGCCAGACCTCAGGCTGGAGCCTGACCCAGCAGGACCCTTACAACAACGTAGTCCGGACCACCCTGGAGTGTCTGTCCGCCGTGCTCGGCGGCACCCAGTCCCTGCACACCAACTCCTTTGACGAGGCTGTGGGCCTGCCCACGGAGCTGTCCGCACGGATCTCAAGAAACACCCAGATCCTGGTCCAGGAAGAGACCGGCATCTGTGATGTGGTGGATCCTCTGGGCGGGTCCTACTATGTGGAGTCCATCACCCAGAACATCGTGGACGAGGTCAGGAAAATTCTCAAAGAGGTCCAAGACCTCGGCGGCATGGCAAAGGCCATTGAATCCGGCATGCCCAAGATGCGCATCGAAGAGGCGGCTGCCCGGCGCCAGGCCCGTATTGACAAGGGAGAGGATGTCATTGTCGGCGTGAACAAATATCAGATTCAAGATGAAGAAGAGATTCCGGTCAGGGAAGTCTCCGAGACCGTGAGAAACGAGCAGGTGGCCCGACTGGACGAGATCAAGGGGTCAAGGGACAATGCCGCCGTTGAAAAGGCATTGGCCGACATTACCGCGGCCTGCGAATCCGGCGACAACCTGCTGGCCGCCTGTCTGCCCGCGGTAAGGGCCCGGGCCACCGTGGGCGAGATCTCCGATGCCATGGAAAAGGCATTCTCACGGTTTGTGGCCACCACCCAGTGCATCTCCGGGGTGTATGCGGAAAATGCCGATCCTGAGATGCTTGCGTCCCTGCGCAAGCGCACCGCCGATTTCGAGGAGAAGTCCGGCAGACGCCCCAGGATCCTCTTGTCCAAGATGGGTCAGGACGGCCATGACCGCGGCGTCAAGGTCATTGCCACAGCCTACGCGGATTTTGGGTTTGATGTGGATTTAAGCCCCATGTTCCAGACCCCTGAAGAGGCCGCTAAAATGGCCGTTGAAAACGATGTCCATGTCCTGGGGGTTTCCAGCCTGGCCGCAGGACACAAGACCCTGGTGCCCCAGGTCATTGCCGCCCTGGAAAAACAAGGGGCCACAGACATCAAAGTGGTGGTCGGGGGCATTATCCCGCCCAGTGACTATGACGATCTGCGGAAGGCCGGGGCCTCGGATATTTTCGGACCCGGGACCGTGGTCACTGAATCCGCCAACAGGACCCTGAATATCATCGGTGCCTGATGGCCGGCCAGGAACAGATCGACATTGAACCGCTGATTGACGGGATAGCGGCGGGCAACCGGCGGATGATCGCCAAGACCATGACCCTGATCGAAAGCCGTGTGCCTGCCCATCAGGAGGCTGCCCTGGCCATTCTGGACCGGATTCTTCCCCAAACGGGGCATTCGGTGCGCTTAGGGATAACCGGCGTTCCCGGGGTGGGTAAATCCACCTTTATCGAGAACCTGGGATGCACCCTGGCCGATGCGGGGCATCGGGTTGCGGTCCTGGCCGTGGACCCGTCCAGCCGGCGGTCCGGCGGATCCATTCTGGGGGACAAGACCCGGATGGAACGTTTGTCCGCCCATGAAAACGCCTTTATACGGCCCTCTGCTGCAGGCACCACCCTGGGGGGGGTGGCCGCCCGGACCCGTGAGATCATGCTGGTCTGCGAGGCAGCCGGCTTTGATGTGATTCTGGTGGAGACCGTGGGGGTGGGACAGTCCGAGACCGCTGTGGCCGCCATGGTGGATTTTTTTCTGGTGTTGGCCATTGCCGGTGCCGGGGATGAACTCCAGGGGATTAAAAAAGGGGTGCTGGAACTGGCCGACGCCATTGCCATCAACAAGGCTGATGGTGACAATGTCGATCGGGTGCAAAAGACCCGTCAGGACCTGGAAGTGGCCATGCACCTGGTGGCCCAGGAGTCCCCCATCTGGCATACAAAGGTGCTGACCTGCTCCTCGGTGACCAAGGGCGGCACCTGGCCGGTCTGGGAGACGGTGCTGGCCCACCGGGAAACGTTCAAGGCCACAGGAGAGTTTGACCAGCGCAGAAGGGCCCAGGCCCTGGAGTGGATGTGGACCCTGGTGGACGAGGGGCTCCAGGCCAGGTTCCGGGAGAACAAAGCGATCAAAACACAGATTCCAGTGGTGGCAAAGGAGGTGGAAAAAGAGCTCATATCTCCTTCTGCCGCCGCCAGGAGGCTTTTGGCCCTGTTGTAGACAGGGCAAACATATTTATTTTTAAGGAAGAATAAATGAAGATACATGAGTATCAGGCAAAGGAATTGTTCCGTAAGTACAATGTTCCCGTACCTGAGGGTGAACCGGTTTTTAGTGTTGAAGAGGCAAAGGCTGCCGCAGGAAAGCTTGGCGGCTTTCCCGTGGTGGTCAAAGCCCAGATCCATGCCGGTGGCAGGGGCAAGGGCGGCGGTGTCAAGCTGGCCCGCTCCATAAAAGAGGCAGAGACCCTGGCGGATGAAATTCTCGGCATGACCCTGGTGACTCACCAGACCGGGCCCGAAGGCAAGCAGGTTCAAAAATTGCTCATTGAGGCGGGTCAGACTATTGAAAAGGAACTTTATCTCTCTTTGCTGGTGGACCGGGCAACAGCCTCGGTGGTGATCATGGCCAGCCAGGACGGCGGCATGGACATAGAAGAGGTGGCAGAAAAAACCCCGGAGCGCATCATCAAAGTGCAGGTGGATCCACTCATGGGCATCCAGGGGTACCAGCTTCGGGAAGTGGGCTTTGGCCTGGGACTTTCGGGGCAGGCCTTCAAAGAATTCGGCAAGTTGCTGGCCAATCTGTATACATGTTTTGTGGACAATGACTGCTCTATGCTGGAGATCAACCCGTTGATCCTGACGGCTGATGACCATGTCCTGGCCCTGGACGCCAAGGTGGACTTTGACTCCAACGCCCTGTTCCGGCACAAGGATCTGCTGGAACTGCGGGACTTGACCGAAGAAGACCCCATGGAGGTCGAGGCCAGTAAATACAACCTCAACTATATCAATCTGGACGGCAACGTGGGCAATATCGTCAACGGCGCAGGTCTTGCCATGGCCACCATGGATATTATCAAGAATGCCGGGGCCACTCCGGCCAATTTCATGGATGTGGGGGGCGGGGCGTCATCCGAGCAGGTGGAAAATGCCTTCAGGATTATCCTGGCCGATGAAAAAGTAAAAGCGGTTCTGATAAATATCTTCGGCGGAATTCTGCGGTGCGATATTTTTGCCCAGGGCGTGGTGGATGCGGCCAAAAAGACCGGGTTGTCCATTCCGGTGGTGGTGCGCATGGAAGGCACCAACGTGGCTGAAGGCAAAAAGATCCTGGCCGATGCCGGCCTGAACCTGACCGCTGCAGTGGATCTGTCCGACGCGGCAGAAAAAATCGCTGCAGCCGTGAATTAAAGGAGAGTGTGTTGAGTATTTTTGTAAATAAAGAGACAAGGCTTCTGGTCCAGGGGATTACCGGCAATGAAGGCAGTTTTCATGCCCGGCAGTGTATTGAATACGGCACCCGTGTGGTGGCCGGGGTAACCCCCGGCAAAGGCGGGCAGAAAATAGATGATGTCCCGGTGTTCAACACAGTGGCCCAGGGGGTGAAACAGACCGGGGCGGATGCGTCTTTGATCTTTGTTCCCCCGCCATTTGGGGCCGATGCCATCATGGAGGCGGCCGATGCCGGTGTGAAACTCATCGTCTGTATCACCGAGGGTATCCCCATCATGGACATGGTCAAAGTCAAGAAATTTCTGGCTGCCAAAGACTGCCGGCTCATCGGCCCCAACTGCCCTGGAATTATCACCCCGGATGAGTGCAAGATCGGTATCATGCCGGGCAAAATTCATAAAAAAGGGCAGGTGGGCGTGGTGTCCAGGTCGGGTACCCTGACCTATGAGGTGGTGGACCAGCTGACCAAGCTGGGCATGGGCCAGAGCACCTGCATCGGGATTGGCGGGGATCCTGTGAACGGAACCAACTTCATTGATGTCCTGTCCGCCTTCCAGGCCGACGATGAGACCCAGGGCATCGTCATGGTCGGCGAGATCGGCGGCAGCGCAGAGGAAGAGGCAGCAGCGTATATTAATACAAATCTGACCAAACCGGTGGTCGGCTTTATTGCGGGCCTGACAGCCCCTCCCGGCAGGCGAATGGGTCATGCCGGGGCCATTATCTCAGGGTCCAGCGGTACGGGTGCGGCCAAGATCAAGGCGTTCAAAGACAATGGCATCCATGTGTGTGAAAATTTGGGAACGATCGGCCGGATTTGTAAGGATGTTTTTTAAGTAACCTTAAGGAGGTTTGAAAATTGGAAAGTTACACCATTGAGTCAAACAAGAAAAAGAGCAGGCTTCCTGCCCGGCTGGACTTCTTCCAGAGCGGTACCGGCCTGATCCTCGGGCTGTTCATGTGGGTCCATATGCTTCTGGTGGGCAGTATTGTCCTGGGACCTGGCATGTTCAACTGGGTGGCCAAGACCATGGAACTGGCATTTTTGTCAGACACGGGCCACGGCTATCCCATTGCCGTATTTTTCGCCGTTGCTGTGGTCTTTACCCTGTTTATCACCCACGCCCTTTTAGGCATGAGAAAATTTCCCATCTCCTGGAAGCAGCACCGGATCATGCAAGACCAGATGGTGATGATGAAGCACCAGGATACCAATCTCTGGTATATCCAGGCCATCACCGGCTTTATCATGTTCTTTGCCGGATCTGTCCATCTGTATATCATGCTGACCCACCCGGGCAGCATCGATCCTTACCTGTCTGCGGACCGGGTGGTTTCCGGCAATATGTGGTTTGTCTATTTGATTCTGCTCATCTGCGTGGAGCTGCATGGCGGTATCGGCCTGTATCGGCTGTGTATGAAGTGGGGATGGCTGCAGCCCAAAGATTTCAAAGATGCCAGGGAGAGGCGTAAAAAGCTCAAGCAGCTGAAAAACCGGCTGACCATTTTCTTTTTGTCTTTAGGCCTTCTGGCCCTGCTGGTCTTCATTGTTATCGGCATCCGCCATAGGGACAATGCAGGACAGCCCTATAAGACCGGTCACAGCGTCCCGGTCCATGACACTGACGTTGCCCCGGCTGCTGAGGCGGTCCATCAAGAGGCCGTTGAACAGGAAAATGAGGGTATAAAAGAGGCGGCAGATCATTCACCGGTTGTTCTTGACACCGAAGAGGCTGCTGCAGCCCCAGAAGCCGAAGGTGTTCACAGCCCAGAGGCTGCCGAGGCCGACGACCACGCTGAAGCGGCCGGCGACCACGCTGACGCGGCTGACTCCCATGGCCCAGAGGCCGCACCCGCGGATGACCATGCACCTGCAGCAGAAGAAACAGTTCATTAAGAAGGGGAAAAGCTAAATGAATATCATATATACGGACAACCTGATTATCGGCGGCGGCCTGGCAGGGCTTCGCGTCGCCATTGCAGCCAAGCAGAGGGGGTATGACAGTATCGTGCTCTCTTTGATGCCGGCCAAACGGTCACACTCCGCCGCTGCCCAGGGCGGCATGCAGGCCAGCCTCGGCGCCTGTATCAAAGGGGACGGGGATGATGAAGATGTCCACTTTGCAGACACGGTAAAAGGATCGGACTGGGGATGTGACCAGGATGTGGCCAGAATGTTTGTGAATACCTCTCCCAAAGCCATCCGGCAGCTGTCTGCCTGGGGCGTGCCCTGGTCCAGGGTTCGCGGCGGGGACCGGGACGTCATCATCAACGGCAAAAAGGTGACCATCACCGAAAAGCACGAGGCTCAAGGCTTGATCACAGCCCGGGACTTTGGCGGCACCAAGAAGTGGCGGACCTGCTACACCTCAGACGGCACCGGCCATACCATGCTCTACGCCATGGACAACAAGGCCATTGAGCTTTCCATTCCGGTCCACGAGAGAAAAGAGGCCATTGCCCTGATCCACGAGGACGGGGTCTGTCACGGCGCCGTGGTCAGGGATCTTGTCACCGGCGAGCTTTCCGCCTATATTTCCAAGACCACCACCATTGCCACCGGCGGGTACGGCCGGATCTACTCGGTCTCCACCAACGCCATCATCTGTGAAGGCATGGGCGCTGCCATCGCCCTTGAAACCGGTGTGGCACCGCTTGGCAACATGGAGGCGGTCCAGTTTCACCCCACTGCCATCGTGCCGGTAGGCATCCTGACCACGGAAGGTTGCCGCGGCGACGGCGGCCTGCTTTTGGACAAGGACGGCTACCGCTTTATGCCGGACTACGAGCCCGACAAAAAAGAGCTGGCCTCAAGAGACGTTGTATCCCGTCGCATGACCGAGCACATGAGAAAGGGCAAGGGCGTGCCGTCGCGCTACGGCGACCACCTGTGGCTGGACATCACCCTTTTGGGCCGCCAGCACATTGAAAAGAACCTTCGGGAAGTCAAAGAGATCTGTGAGTATTTTCTTGGCATAGACCCGGTCAAAGAGTACATCCCGGTTCGTCCCACCCAGCATTACTCCATGGGCGGGGTCAGGACCAAGGCCACCGGCGAGAGCCCCACCCTCAAAGGGCTTTTTTCCTGTGGCGAGGCTGCCTGCTGGGATATGCACGGCTTTAACCGCCTGGGCGGCAACTCTGTGGCGGAAACCGTTGTGGCCGGCATGATCGTGGGCGAGTTCGTGGCTGACTACTGCCAGGACAACGACCTCAAGGTGTCCACGTCCACCATCCAGCACTTCGTTAAAAAGCAAGAGGACAAGATCGGGGATATCCTGACCCGGGACTACGGCGAGAATCCCTTCCAGCTCAAGGCCGAGATGCAGAAGATCATGATGGACAAGGTCGGCATTTTTAGAAACGGCCCGGACCTGGAACAGGCGGTGGAAGAACTCAAGGTCCTGAACCAGCGGGCCAAGAAGGTGGCCCTGCGCAACAAGATCTCTTCTTCCAACCCCGAATTGGTGGAGGCCCTCAGGGTGCCCAAGATGATCAAACTGGCCCAGTGCGTGGCCTATGGGGCCATGCTTCGGACCGAGAGCCGCGGGGCCCATGCCCGTGAGGATCACCCGGAACGAAACGACCGGGACTGGCTCAAACGGACCCTTGCCACCTGGAAGGATGACGGATCAAATCTGCCGGAAATCGCATATGAGGATCTGGATGTCATGAAGATGGAGATGCCTCCCGGATCCCGGGGATACGGCGTTGACAACACGGTTCACCATCCAGATACGGAAAAGCGGGTGGCTCAGATAGAGAAAATCAAAGCGGACAACCCGGCCGCAGACCGGCATGAGCTGTCACAACTGCTTAATTCGACCCAGATTCCGGAAAAATTCAAAGGTAAAAACGAGCGCATCGGCAGGGGGTACAAATAATGAGTGACGAGAACAGAACCTTGAGATTTCAGATATTTCGGTACAATCCCCAGAAAAAGGGCGATAAACCCCGTATGGTCACCTACGAGGTCACCGAGGCCCCTGGGATGACTATTTTTATTGCCCTTAACGACATCCGGGAGCACCAGGATCCCTCTTTGCAGTTTGACTTTATCTGCCGGGCCGGTATCTGCGGCTCCTGCGGCATGGTCATCAACGGGGCCCCGGATCTGGCCTGCCGGACCCTGACCGCCAAGTTCGAGGATGGGCAAATTACCCTGCTGCCTTTGCCCGGGTTTGAGCTCATCGGCGACCTGTCGGTGAATACGGGTAAATTCATGCGGGCCATGAGCGAGCGGGTGGAATCCTGGATCCACGACGTGGAAGCGGATGATGTCAATTACGACAAGCTGGAGGAGCGCATGGACCCGGATATCATGGATGAGGTCTATGAACTGGATCGCTGCGTGGAGTGCGGCTGCTGCATTTCTGCCTGCGCCACCAAGCGCATGCGCCCTGATTTTTTGTCTGCCGTGGGCTTTATGCGACTGGCCCGGTTCCATCTGGATCCCCGGGACAAACGCACCGACGAAGATTACTACGAAATCATCGGTGACGATGACGGGGTGTTCGGCTGCATGACGCTGCTGGGGTGCGAGGACTACTGCCCCAAGGATCTGCCCCATCAGACTCAGATTGCCTTTTTAAGACGAAAGATGGCTATGGTGAAGTAATGAGTTGGCCGTGGTGCGTGATGCGGCTTGCAACAGGCATTATGCACCACGTTAAATAAGGAAGAGATACCATGAACGAGTTCAACTTTGAAACCATGTTTCCGCTGGGAAAAGACGAGACCAAATACCGTCGGTTAACCAAGGAGCATGTCAGAGAAAAGGAGTTTGAGGGCAAAGAGGTTTTGGTGGTGCGGCCTGCCGCCCTGGAGATCTTGTCCGAAGCCGCCTTCAAGGATATGGCCCACCTTTACCGGGTCGGGCACCTGGAACAACTAAAGGCAGTTATCGATGACCCTGAATCCAGTGACAATGACCGCTACGTGGCCCTTGAACTTTTGAAAAACGCCAAGATCAGCGCGGAAAAGGTCTATCCCATGTGCCAGGACACGGGCACTGCCATTGTCATGGGCAAGAAGGGCCAGCAGGTCTGGACCTGGTCTGATGATGAAGAAGAGTTGTCAAAGGGGGCTTTCAACGCCTATACAAAGAATTTTTTGCGTTACTCTCAGAACGCGCCTCTGACCATGTACAAAGAGGTGAATACCAAAAACAACATGCCGGCCCAGGTGGATATATCTGCCGTGCAAGGAGATGCCTACACGTTTTTGTTCATGGCCAAGGGCGGGGGCTCGGCAAACAAGACCGCCCTGTTCCAGATGACCAAGGCCGTGCTGAACTCTGAAGAGATCCTCATCAACTTCATGCTGGACAAGATGAAGGGTTTGGGCACGGCTGCCTGTCCCCCCTATCACATCGCCTTTGTCATCGGCGGCACCACGGCGGAACTCAACCTCAAGGCCGTGAAGCTGGCCTCGGCCCGGTACCTGGATTCGTTGCCCACACAAGGGGCTGAATCCGGCCATGCCTTCAGAGACGTTGACCTTGAGGACAAGGTCCTGTCACGGTCCCATGACCTGGGCCTTGGGGCCCAGTTCGGCGGCAAGCATTTTGCCCTGGACATCCGGGTCATCCGTATGCCCCGCCACGGGGCCTCCTGTCCCATCGGCATCGGGGTCTCCTGTTCTGCCGATCGACAGATCAAAGGCAAGATCACCAAAGACGGTGTGTTCCTGGAACAGCTGGAGGAGAATCCAGGCCGCTTTCTGCCGGCGTCTGAACCTGACATGGCCCCGGCCGTTGAAATCGACCTCAACAGGCCCATGGATGATATCCGGGCGGCGTTGTCCAAATACCCGGTGGCCACAAGGCTGTCCCTTACCGGCAAGATCATCGTGGCCCGGGATATTGCCCATGCCAAATTCATGGAAAGATACGAGGCTGGTGACGGTCTGCCCGACTATATAAAGAACCACATCATCTACTATGCGGGGCCTGCCAAGACGCCTGACGGTATGGCATCCGGCGCCTTTGGCCCCACCACTGCCGGCCGCATGGATCCCTATGTTCCCATCTTCCAGAAAGAGGGCGGTTCTATGATCATGCTGGCCAAGGGCAACAGAAGCCAGCAGGTCACCGATGCCTGTAAAGAATTCGGCGGCTTCTACCTGGGCTCCCCTGGCGGCCCTGCTGCCCGCCTGGGCCAGGATTTCATCAAAAAGGTGGAGTTGGTGGAATACGAGGAACTGGGCATGGAAGCCGTATACATGATCACGGTAGAGAATTTTCCTGCCTTTATCATCGTGGATGACAAGGGCAACGATTTTTACGCGGGACTGCTGTAGCCCTGCTGCCCTGATCCAGGGCAGGATAAACAAGGGGGCCGCCGTCAAAATTTTTTGGACGGCGGCCTGTTTGGTTCAAATGGGATGCCTACCCTTGTCCCGGGGAATGCTGGGAGTCTGTTTTATCCATTTCATGGGGCTGTGCCGGAAATATCCGGTCAAACACGGTATTTGTTTTTGGGGATGTTATTAATATCAGGAAATAACCGATGCTCATGGAGAAAACAACACCAGCCATGGCCCATACATATTCAGAACTGGTGTTGCTGAAGTCAAGAATAATGATTTTACGGGCAATTGCCATGAGGGCGGTTGCCATGACAATCTGGACATGGATGACATCTTCTCTCAGGTAAATGCAGATATTGACAAAGATCTCAATGGCAATGAGCACCGCCATAAAGGCGCCGAAGGTGGCAAGGATATCGCTTATGGTCAGCAGAAAAACAGGCGGGGTGAGTAATTTTTGGTACAACACCCAGCCCACATCAACCACCCCCCAGATGATGACACCCGTCATGATCAGAGCCAGAACCCTGACCGCAAAGCGGATGATGGAGTGAAGCCACAAAATCAGGGGTTCGTCGCTAAGGTCATGGGGATCCATTTATTTTCTCCTGTAAACAATCAATGGTTTATTCTGATGTAACTGCCTCTAAAATATTTAAGCCTTCACCTTTTTCTTTAACCGCAAGAACCGGTTTTTTTACTGTCCTGATCAATCCTTCAGTGATGCTGCCCAGAAGAATGGCAGCAATATCCCCGCTTCTGCCCCGGGCTCCGACAACGATCAGGGTATCCCCCAGGCGTTGTGCAAATTTTTGCACGCCTTTAACGATATTTTTGTCCTTGTTAAAAAAAGGTTTGACGCCCACGGATTTGAGATCGACCTTGGACAGGGCCAACCGTAGTTTTGATTTGGCGTTCTCAAGCATGATACCGGCAAATTCCTCATAGGTCTTTCCGGTTTTATGGTAGCCGGACGGGATCTTATAGTTGTTCAATACATAGATATGATCAAGGGGGGCAGCCTTTGCAAAGGCACTGCCGACATCCAGCGCATTTAATGAATGATCACTGAAATCAACGGGCACAAGTATTTTATCAAAGTATACCCTGGTATTGCTTGGGATCACCAGAACAGAGCAAAAGGCTTTCCGCGCCAGTTTTACCGGAAGGGAACTGACAGCGGACGGGGCGTCGGGGTGATGACCCACGATGAGAAGATCAATGTCATACGCCTTTGTATAGGAGACCAGCGTGCCCAGGCGAGGCCCTTGAACGGCCTTGAAGGCCGGGGTGGTTCCTTGATATCCTTTGAAATGCGCATCAACGCTTTTTTGCATCTGCTTTTCCACCATGTCTTCTGGTGGCGATTCCAACTGGGGATAGATTTTTTTGATTTCGTCAGGGATATCAAAGGAGTCAGATACATATACAAACAAAACCTCATCTGACTTGGCCATTCTGGAAATAAACCCTGCGTATTTAACCAGGTTTCGATCATGTTCGTCCAAGTTCAGGCAGACCATTAGTTTTTTATACCGATACATAATGCCTCCTTGTGTTCGTGGTTCCATGCCTTGACCTGTCAGGCGACGCCAATCTTATCGTTGTACAGGGCAATTTGTATGCATCACCTTTCAAAGTATGACAGGCACCACAAGAGTCAATGTCAATTGAAAAAAACTAAATATCAGCGGCAAAAATGGCATGGTATATGCTTTCAAAGGCCGCTCAAGCATGGGGTGCAGCCATGAAGGCATTACTCCGGGGGCCTGTTTAAGAAATGTTTCAAGCGTATCATTCTGAGTTACAATCAAGATATTTAACTTTCGGTGGTACACTTTGATCTTTTCCTGAAATATATAATCAATTTATCGCACAACCGGGGCAAAGGCAACTTACCGGGAGCAGTCATGGTTTCCGCCGTGGCCAGGTATGGGGTCAAGTTTATCGTTTTGAATGATGAAACACTAGTCTGATTTGGTCAGAAATTCAAGAAAA
>Ga0102943_1000296_pt1 | contig 34438 bp, 34 predicted proteins | sample SalPonC_black_MG_FD_78174 | JGI IMG/M metagenome (GOLD analysis project Ga0102943, IMG submission 78174) | Salt pond soil microbial communities from South San Francisco under conditions of wetland restoration - Salt Pond MetaG... | ecosystem: Environmental > Aquatic > Marine > Intertidal zone >...
CAGGATATGGGCCTGGGAATTACAGTGCCCCCTACCGGGGCATTTTATGTGTTTGCCAATGTGAAACATATTTCCACCGATTCCTATGCCCTCGCGTTTGATATTCTGGAAAAAGCCCATATCGGGGTGACACCGGGCATTGATTTCGGTGCCAACGGAGAGGGATACCTGCGATTTTCCTATGCCAATTCCCTGGAAAATCTGACCCGGGGCATGGACCGCATGGAAAAGTATATAAAGACAAGACCATGAAGATCCAGGATGTGCAGTTTGTAAAAAGTGCGGTCAAACCGGACCAGTATCCGGATTACGATTTTGCCGAAATTGCCTTTGCCGGACGGTCCAATGTGGGGAAAAGTTCACTGATCAACACCTTGATCCAGCGCAGGGATATGGTGAAAACCAGTTCCAGGCCCGGATGCACCCAGCTGATCAACTTTTTTCTGGTCAATGAGAACCTCTCTCTGGTGGATTTGCCCGGATACGGGTATGCCAAGGTATCCAAAAAGATTCGGGCCACATGGCAGCCCATGGTGGAAAAATACCTGGCAGGCAGGAGCAATCTTCTGGGCCTGGTGCTTATTATAGATATCCGCAGAGATCCCAGGCAGGAAGAATTTGCTCTGGCTGACTGGCTGGAATCACACAGCATACCCTATCTGGTGGTGCTGACCAAAGCAGACAAATTATCAAAAACACAGCAGCAAAAACGGTGTGCCGCCATCTGCTCCCGGCTGCACAGAGACAAAAACGCAGTGATTGTGTTCTCAGCCAAAACCCGGCTGGGACGGGAAACTGTGCTGGATGAAATCGACAGCCTGATGGCGTGGTATGACCAGAAAGAATGACCATGGAAAAAGATATGAAATCCGGGTTTGTGGCCATCATCGGCGCACCCAATGCGGGCAAGTCAACCCTGTTGAACCAGGTGCTGGGCCAGAAAATATCCATCACCTCCAAAAAACCCCAGACCACCCGGGACCGAATTCTGGGCATCGTGAACCGGCCCTGTTCCCAGATCATTTTTGTGGACACTCCCGGGATACACAAAAGCACCAGCCTGCTCAACAAGCGGATAGTGGACCAGGCCCTGCAGGCAGTGGAAGATGTGGACCTTATTCTGTTCATGGTGGATGCGGTTTCGCGTAATTTTTCAGCAGAAAAGCAGATCATTGCACAACTGCACAAGGCTGAAAAACCGGTTATCCTGGCATTGAATAAAGTGGATATCGCAGCAAAGGCAGATCTTTTTACGCTGGTGGAAAAATTTGCACCTGTTTTTGATTTCAAGGCGGTGATACCCATATCTGCCAGGCAGAACATCCAGGTGGCACAGCTTATGGATGAGGTGGAAAAAAACCTGCCCCGGGGACCACGGCTGTATCCTGAAGACACGTTTACCGATGTTTCCGAAAAATTCATGGTCAAGGAAATTATCAGAGAAAAGGTGTTTCGCCTCACTGGCATGGAAATTCCCTATTCTTCCGCTGTGACCGTGGATGCCTTTGATGTGGAAAAAAAACTGATCGTCATCCATGCCAGCATCCATGTGATACGCAGTTCGCAAAAAGGTATCATTATCGGTAAGCAAGGGTCCATGCTCTCCCGCATCGGCTCCCAGGCCAGAATGGACATGGAAAAAATGCTGGGAAAAAAGGTCCTGCTCAAGCTGTTTGTAAAGGTGACCAAAGACTGGGTGAGCAACCAGCGGATCCTGGATGAGTTCGGATATTAGATGGGTTCAGGTAATAAAAGATGACCGACAATTTCTGTTTATGCATGGACGACATATTTCTGAAAAAAGAGCGGACAAAGGCCAGAAAGCTGCGCAACACCCAATGGTGGAAACGCAAACGGTCGTCTGGTATCTGTTATTATTGCAACAAAACCTTTGCCCCTTCTGAACTGACCATGGACCATATCATCCCCCTGGTGCGGGGAGGCAGATCGGAAAAATTCAATCTGGTTCCCTGCTGCAAAGCCTGCAATACAAAAAAGCAGCAGCTTCTGCCCTGTGAGTGGGATGCCTATATGGAAAGGCGCAGGCCATAAGGAAAAGACGCTGGTCATAAGGCATCGGAAAAAGCAATGCTTTTTCCGATGCCTGCTGCTGCAAACAGGCGGCAGGTATTTATTTTTTGCTGCAGAGTCTGTGAATGGTTTGTGCGTGCCATTCTCCGCGGCCGGAGAAGGTAGGCTGTCCCAGTTTTACCAGATGTTTGGCGATCTGGTCATAGGTGGCATTTTGCCTGCGCATGGTCTGGATAATATCCATGACTTTTTCCCTGGGAAGCAGAGCAGTGTCGGCAGCCGTTTCTGTAGAAGGGTTTTTGGCAGCCACGGGTTTTTTGCGTTTTCTGATTACCCGGCGGATGGTTTTTTTCTCTGGATCAGCCGGCGTCAAAATATCTTCCGGGAAAAAATCTTTATCAGCTGTCTTCCGGGATTGCCGAGGTACAGGCTGATCCTCGGCCGGTTCTGTCTGGGTTGTAACCGCCTGGTCCGCAGCAGCAGATGCTTGGCTCTGGTGCAGAATTTCATCACTGGTTTCAGATACCAATGGGGGTGCGTCGCTGCGGGGCTGCGATTTCATGCTGAGATGGCTCACAATCCGCTCAATGGCAAATGCCTGCCGTTCCAGCATATCAGCTGTTCTTTCCTGCACCGTTGTCAGATATTCCTGGTTTTTGACCAGGATTTCAACATGGTTGGTCAGGTTTTCAATGGCATCTGCCAGCATGGTCATGCCGGGATCTTCCGGGGGCATCTGGTTCCCCATGGGGCCTGCCGGCATGGGCTGGCGTTTCATGTTGGGATTTCTGGTATTCTGGTATCCGTTCCCGTAGGAAGGAAATCTGGCGTTGTTGTTGTATTGATAAGAATTGTCATAATTTTTGCGGGTTTTGGGGGTCCGTTGTTTGTCAGCCTGTCCGTTGCGAAGGCTTTGTAAAAAATCGTTCATTTAATTCATACGCTCCTTGGAAGTTTTCAATATTTTTGGCCATGACGATGGCCTGACATTCGTAAGATTCTAATTTTTGTACAGCTACATTGGTATCGAAAAAAATTCGAACAATGCCATTGATATAAAACGTCTGCCAGTTATGCTGCATTTTTCCGCCTTTGTCAAGACATTTTTGCGATTTTTTCGTCTTGCGATGCCGGCCATGTCCTTTCGCTGGCATACCGCACCGTATTGTTGAGGCGATATTCATATGCCCTGATAAGTTCCAGGGTGGTTTTTTTTGAGGGTATCCGGGATAATTGCTTTCGAAAACCAGAACATCCGGGCAGCCCTTTCACAAACCACGGCAGTCTGCCCCTCAGCATTTTGCAGGCAGTCTCTTCCCCGAAATGGTCCACATACAGATGGATAAGCCGCTCCATTTTCCGGAAGATGTCGGATGCAGATATTTCTTTGTACCTGCCATGTGTTAAAAAAGATTCCACCTGATGGAGAATAAAGGGGTTGGCCATGGCGGCCCTGCCGATCATAACTGCATCGCATCCGGTCTGGTGCATCATGGCTGCGGCATCCTGAACCGTGTGGATATCACCATTGCCGATAACCGGTATGGATATGTGTTTTTTGAGCTGCCCGATGAGTTGCCAGTCTGCAGTTCCTTTAAATCCCTGGGTTGCCGTGCGCGGATGCAAAATGAGGGCATCCACACCCTCATCCTGGGCAATTTTTGCCAGGCCCAGGGCCTGGGAACCTGACCGGTCCCAGCCGGATCTGATTTTGATGGTAAACGGCAGGCAGGTGGCCTTTCGCACGGCCTGTAAAATGGTCCGGCTGTTTTTCATATCCTGCATCAATGCAACGCCGGCTCCCTGTTTTATGATTTTTTTTACACTGCATCCGAAATTGATATCCAGAATATCTGCCACTCCCATCGCTTCTATGGCGGTTGCAGCCCTGGCCATTATTGCCGGTTCCCCACCGAAAATCTGGACAGAAAGGGGTCTTTCCATTTCATCTGTCTGCAGCAACGTCACGGTTTTCTGTGAGTTGTAAAACAGACCTTTGGCACTGATCATTTCCGAGCAGACCACGGCACAGCCGCATTCTTTCACAAGCCGTCGGAACGGCAGGCTGGTTACACCGGCCAGCGGCGCCAGAAAAGTTTTGCCGGGTATGGTCAAAGAACCGATTTTCATTGCGGAACACCTTGTTTTATTCTGAGGTCCATTTCAGTATTTGCATAGCAGAACAGGCAGTTGTGAAAACAGGGGTGGTCCTGATAGGATCCGATATCAACAGCAATGGTACACCTGCATCCTTTTTTTGCCCGCTGTCCGTAATCCCGGCGGATTTCCGGGTTACCCCTGTATAGTTTTTTCAGCAAAGGACCATTGATGCAGGCGTTTTCAAAGATATTTGAGTACCGTGATTTTACCGTATTGTACAGTGCTGCTTCGCAGCACAGATGCAGCCGGATATGTTTTATTTCTAGCTGTCCAGCCATGCGGCTGATCAGCTGTTTTTTGTCTGCAGGAGAAGGGTCTGTGAAACAGATGAAAGCCCTGCCTGTTTTTGTAAGATACCTGAGCCGGGTGTCAACTTTGCGGTATGGATCATAAAAGCTGGTGACACAAACTGTAATGCCCATGGCTGCCATGGCATCTGCAATGTAAAGAAAATCAGCCAGATTGTTTTTTACACAACCGGTATCATCCGTGTAAAAACAAACAGGATCAAACCGCCAGGCAACCGCATTCGGACCGAACCTGTCTGCAAGCTCTTTTGCCTGGTCAATCCGGGTGTCCAGGTCAGGCAGGCATGGTTCCAGCAGGGGGGTTCTGGAATTGATGGTGAAATTGAAAAACAGGTTAAACCCCATATCCGAAAGAATCCCAGGTGCGTCACAATCCAGAAACGGCCCATAATTTTTTGACCAGAACACGATGCTGTGGGTGTTTCCCGGGCAGACATGAACCTTTCTGGTTTTTCGGGTAAAGGGGTTGACTGTGGTAAAACTCTGCTGCCGTATCTGTTTTAGAAACCATGGTGTATACCATGCCGGAATATCTGTCCGCCTGGATGCGGAAATAACTATATCCCGGTCAGTGCTCATGTTTTTTTTTCTTCAGATCAGCAAAAGATATGATTTGACCTGGTTCCGAACTCTGCGCATCAACCGGTTCTTCTTTTTGGGAGTCGGTTTTTTTTTCCTGCGGCAGATCATGCGTTTCTTCCGGGGCTTTTACGGTTTCCAGGCGCATCTTCTTGCCGCTCATCTGGAATTCTCCACCATTGATATAATCGTCTTTGAGTATCCAGGTAACCGTCTGCAAAGGGATCTGGAGCATGAGAAGTGTGATCTGGTACCAGTCTTTTTTGTGGTCAGGCACAATATTTTCAACTCTGGCAAAAGCCACAGGGTTATCTTCCAGATAAATTAACACCACATCATTAATAGTTGCCATGAGGCTCCTTTGTAAATTTTCTTGTTTGCTAATGAAATATAACATATTCTTGGCTGTATCAAAAGAATGGAATGGGATGTGTATGGGGTTGTATGATAAAAAATGGCGGATATTTTCTCTGGTGGGGGTGTCTATTTTCATGTCCACCCTGGATTCCAGCATTGTCAATGTGGCACTGCCTTATATTATGGAAGATTTGTCTTCGGATGTAAAAACCGTGCAATGGGTGGTGGTGATTTATCTGCTTTCCGTATCCTCTCTTTTGCTTACCTTTGGCAGACTGTCTGATATTCAGGGCCGCCGCATGGTATATGTGACCGGATTTCTGGTATTTACCCTGGGTTCCCTGTTGTGCGCAAATGCCATGACTTCTCTTTTCTTAGTAGGTGCCCGGGCGGTCCAGGGAGTTGGTGCCTCCATGCTCATGGCCTGTTCCCCGGCCCTGGTGGTGGATGCCTTTGCTCCGCAAGAAAGGGGCAGGGCCCTGGGTATGGTGGGAGCGGTGGTGGCTGCAGGCCTGACTTTGGGGCCTCTGGCAGGCGGGATGATTCTGGAGTATTTTTCCTGGCGCCTGATTTTTTATATCAATGTGCCCATAGGTGTCCTGGCAATGGCAGCAGGGGTGTTTGTACTCAGAGGGCTGCCCGGGGGAAGCGGGTCCCGGGAACCTTTGGACAAGATCGGCAGTCTGCTGCTCATAGTCATGCTCAACAGTCTGATCGTAACCATGGTACGGTCTTCTGACTGGGGCCTGATTTCTGTAAAATCAGGCCTGTGCCTGTTGATAGGCGGAACCTGTGCGCTGGGCTTTGTATTTCATGAAAAACGCACGCCATATCCTCTTTTTGATCTGGATTTGATGAAAAACCGGCTGTTTGCAATGGCCCTGAGTGCTTCAGCCATTCTCTTTGCCTGCCTGTTCGTTATGGTGTTCATGATGCCGTTTTTTCTGACATATCCATGTGGATTTTCTGCTTCCAAAACAGGCACGATCATGATCGTACCGTTTTTGTTTTTACTGGTAATTTCCCCTGTTTCCGGCATGCTGGCAGACCGGGCAGGATCCAGGATATTATGCACCACCGGCATGGTTCTCATGGGGCTGTCTTTGTTTTTTCTTGTGTTTTCATACCCGGATATGGGGGTGCTGTCCATTGTCTGGCGCATTGCCCTGGCCGGTATCGGTACCGCCCTGTTTGTTTCCCCCAACAATACCGCCATCATGGGATCTGTACCTGTACACCAGCGGGGGATTGCTTCCGGTGCCACAGCCACTGCCAGGAATCTGGGCATGGTGTCCGGAGTGGCACTGGCAGGTGCGATATTTTCCAGCTTTGTATCCCTTCAGGGGCAGGGACCGGAGGGATATACACCTGTCATGGCACCGGCATTCATGGCAGGGTTTAAACACGCCATGGCCTTTGGCAGCGGCCTGGCCTTTATCGGCGCTGCTGTTGCTTTTTTCAGGGGCCGGGAAAACAGGGGAACTTTTGTATCCGCCTGATTTTATTCGTTCGCGCGGGGCACCACAAACACTGGAACAGAAGCACGTTTCAATACTTTGCGCACCAGTTTGTCCCCCATGGTCTGTGCGAGCAGCCCCTGCTGCCTGCATCCCATGACAATGAAGGCACAGTCCTCTTCAATGGCGGTGGATACAATTTCATCTGCAATGGAGCGTCCTTCTGCCACCAGGATTTTCTTGATGGGGGAATCAGCGTGGGAGGGGGCATTTTCCCGGTCTTCGAAAAAACCGGCAATGGCCTGGCGGATCCGCAAAGCATCCACATTTTTTCCTATGAGCAGATCCCGTGCCCCGGATTTGTGTTTGGCTTTAATCTCCTGGTACAGGGATTCTCCAAAGGCCATTTTCACCTGTCTTTCCGCGGACGGACTGGATTCTTCCATAACATGGAGAACGATGAGGTTGGCATCGGCATAAGTGGCCATGGCAACAGCATGTTCAAAGATCTGCTTCATGTCCACAGACAGGTCAGAGGCAAACAATATGTTCCGGGGTTTTTTAATCATGACGGGAAATCTCCATTTATATTATTAAAATATGGTATAAAAACAGTCTGCCAGCTGTGCAGCAGATCTGTTTTTATATTAAACACAAATCCATGTTATGCAAGCTTATTTCACAGTGGGCTGCCAGCAGGGTGTGGACGGCACACGGCCGTCCGGTACTTAACTGGCTCAGGAAAAGCCTTTTGGGGTATCTGCAGCACAGGTACCCATGCTTTTGCCCATGAAGCTTACAGCGCTCATTTTTTTTGTGATATCCCGGCTTTTGCATTCCGGACAGGTGATATCAGGCGCATCTCCTGCAAACACAAGTTTTTCAAACGCCTGTTTGCAGGAATTACACTGAAATTCAAAAATCGGCATAACTGCCTCCTTGCTGGTAAAACCATTAATACAAATCTGTCTGTAAAAAATCCGATGATTTTTTATTCCCCATTATACCAATTTGCCTTTTTGGGTGCAAGTCCCTGGGGATCCCCTCAGATACTTTACCCGGGGGAACCTGAGAAATACTGTGTTGAAAAAGTTCTGCATTGACCATCTAACAGCTGGTTGAATTGTCCGGGATTTATGCTTATTATGTACCTAACCTTTTTCAAGGAGAGGAATAATGAAAGAAATACTTTTGATCATAGGATTTGTGGGAATTTACCTGCTGCTGCAGATTTATGTGCTGCCCAAAATGGGCATTTCCACCTGAATGCGGGATGCCTGTCAGGTGACAGGCAAAAATACTATCACGAAACAAAAATCCGCTTCATCGGAAAACCAGCCGCCTTCATTGTCTGACAAAAAAGAGTGACAGCCCTTATAAAGGGTGTTTTAATGGGGTGATTGTTGTACATGCTGATTCTGATTAACAGATGAATGGAGACAGATATGAAAGATTTGTTGTTTGAACCCATTACCATAAATACCCTGACCCTGGATAACCGGATTTACCTGCCAGCCATGCATCTGGGCATGGGAATGGATTATGCGGTTACAGACCAGATTGTAGATTTTTATGCATTGCGGGCCAGAGGTGGCGCCGGTCTCATCTGTGTGGGATTTGCCACAGTGGATGAGCTTTCCGGAAACACCCAGAATATAGGGGCCCATGATGACCGGTTTATTCCGGGCCTTTCCCGGCTGGCAGCCGCCATCAAAGACAACGGCTCCAAAGGTGCGGTGCAGCTCAACCATGCAGGCCGGTATAATTTTTCCTTCTTTCTGGAAGGCAAACAACCGGTGGCCCCCTCTGCCATTGCCTCCCGCCTCACCAGAGAAGTGCCCAAAGAAATGACCCTCCGGGAAATTGAACAGACCGTTGACCGGTTTGCCCAGGCAGCTTTGCGGGTAAAAAAAGCCGGATTTGATGCTGTGGAGATCCTCAGCGGCACAGGCTATCTCATCAGTGAGTTTTTATCACCGTTGACCAATCTTCGCACAGATGCATACGGCGGGAGCCTGGAAAACCGGATGCGGTTCGGCCTCCAGGTGATGACGGCAGTGCGGGATGCTGTGGGCAAAGACTTTCCGCTTATTGTGCGCATGAACGGTAATGATTTTATGCCTGGCGGCAATACCAGAGAAGAACTGAAAACCTATGCCCGAACCCTGGCAAGCGGACCTGTGGATGCCTTGTGCATCAATGTGGGATGGCATGAGGCCAGGGTGCCCCAGATTGTTTCCCAGGTGCCCAGAGGCGCCTTTTCCTATCTGGCTGCCGGCATCAAAGAACAGGTGGATGTCCCGGTGATCGCCTCCCACAGAATTAATGACCCGGAGACCGCAAGAAACCTCCTGGCAAAAGGACATTGCGATATGGTGGCCATGGGCAGAAGCCTGATTGCCGACCCCATGCTTCCCGAAAAGGCAAAACAGGGCCGGGAAAGGGAAATTGTACACTGCATAGCCTGTGCCCAGGGATGTTTTGACAATCTGTTCAAGCTCAAACAGGTGGAATGCCTGTGCAATCCTCTGGCCGGGCATGAAAGCACCAGGGTTGTGAAAAAGACATCTTCGCCCAAAAACATACTGGTGGTTGGCGGCGGGCCTGCCGGCATGACAGCGGCTTTGACGGCCCACCGGCGGGGACACCGGGTGGTACTGCATGAAAAAACCGGCCGTCTGGGAGGACAGCTGCATCTGGCTGCAGCCCCGCCGGGCAGAGAAGAGTTTGCCCGGTTTTCCAGAGACCTGGCAAACCAGCTGACCCTGGAACAAATACCAGTGGTTCTCAATTCCGGGGTGGACCAGGCAGTGATCCGGGAAAATGCCCCTGATGCTGTGATCCTGGCCACTGGTGCGGTGCCGGTTTCACCTCCCCTTCCCGGCATAGACCTGCCCCATGTGGTCCAGGCCTGGGATGTGCTGGAAAACCGGGTAATTGCTGGAAACCGGGTGGCCGTCATCGGCGGCAATGCCGTAGGGGTGGAAACCGCACTTTTTCTGGCGGAAAAGGGGGCGATGCCTGCAGATGTGGTGAAATTTCTGCTGGTCAACCAGGCGGAAGACCCCCAGACCCTTTATAAAATGGCGGTGGCCGGCAATACCCGCATTTTTGTTTTTGAGATGATGGACAAAGTCGGAAAGGATATCGGCAAATCCACCAAATGGGGAATGCTCCAGGACCTTGGCAGGTGCGGCATTGAAACCATGACATCGGCAGTAGTGACCGGCATTTCCGACACCGGCCTGACCTTTGAGCGGGGTGGAAAATCTGAAACACTGGCTGTGGATACTGTGGTGGTGGCGGCAGGATCTGTTTCCCACAACCCCCTTGAAGCATTGGTGGACAGCATGGGTATTGCCTGGGAAACAGCAGGGGATGCCGCCAAAGTGGGCACGGCTTTTGATGCAGTGCACCAGGGGTTTGCAGCAGGAAACCGTATCTGAGTCCGGGGGGTCAGGGACAAAAAACAGGCTGTGCCGCAAAAAATTGTGCCACATTATGGGTATAGGATTGTATGGACGTGGATTTCAGTATGTTTTTCACCGGTTTTTTGTGGTTTTTGAAGGAAGGACCCAGATAATTCCAGAACCCTTTCATGCGCCCGATTAAATGTCCAGGGCCTGAGATTATGGTGCTATAGGCAGCCAGAAGGTCATCATGAAAAGCCTGCAGCCTTTTCAGACGGTCGTCCGGGTTCCGGGGAACACCCTTGATTTCTTCGGGCAGAAACGGGTTGGCAAGGATGCCCCTGCCGATCATGAAACGGTTGATCCCGGCAAAACGGTTTTTTACCGTCAAAAAAGAGCGGATATCCGTAATATCCCCGTTATAGACAAAATTATGGCGGCTTTGTGCCATGGCGGTTCCGAACGCATCATGGTCAGCTGTGCCCTGGTACATCTGAATGCCGGTGCGCGGATGCAGGATGATATGGTCCAGATCATGGCGGTCCAGCACAGAGATCAGATCATGGATTTCATCCTTGCTTTTTCGGCCCAGGCGGATTTTGACGGACAATGCCATCGGGATATCAGGGATTATCCGGTCCAGAAGGGCATCGATTTTTTCCGGAAATAAAAGCAGACCGGAACCACGCCCTTTCTTGGCAATTTTGGAGTGGGGGCATCCCAGGTTCCAGTTGACAAGATCATGCCCCATATCAGCCAGACGACCGGCCAGAAAGATAAAGTCTTCTGCCACATTGCCCAGGATCTGGGGGGTTACCGGCAGATCCTGGTTGAGACGGGGCGCCACATCCCGGATCCGTGATGGTTTGAGCCGCTGCTGTCCCATGGTGGAAATAAACGGGGCCAGGGCCGCATCAAGGCCGCAAAAATGCTTGGCATACACATTTCGAAATGTTACATCAGTAAATCCCTGTAAAGGGGCCAGTATAAGGATGGGGTCTTTTTTGTCCATGGCTGCCTGTTTTTGCCGGGTTTTATTTTGTACCACCGCCGTGACCAGGGGTCACGGCCATAGGGAACTGGACCAGATTGTATCGGTCTGATGCTATACCTAACATTAAATCAGATTGCAAGGAGTGTTTGAACGGTATGAAATCGCTTTATCAAGAGATTATCCAGATCAACCAGATGGCGGACAACGCTGACAAAGAACACAGGGCAAACTCTTTTTTTTCAAACATGAACCAACTGGCAGTGCCGGCCCATTTTAACTGGGCCAGCCAGGTTTTTGAAGATCTGCATGTGAAAAACACCCCTGACAAGACTGCGTTGATCTGGCATGATATCCATACTGGTGAAAAAAAAGCATTTTCCTATCTGGACCTGGCCCAAAAGGCCAGCCAGCTGGTAAATTTCCTTGCACAAAAAGAGGTGGGTCACACCGACAATATGTACATGATGGCACCGGTGCTCCCGGAAATCTGGATTGCCAGTCTGGCCTGCATAAAAGCCGGTATTGTAGCGGTTCCCACTGCAACATCCATGACCCCCAGAGAGCTGGAATACCGGTTTGAAACCTTTAAGCCGGATGTGGTACTGGCTGATGAAGCCAGTGCGGAACTCATTGACCAGGCAGCTGCCCAGACCGGTATTCATCCAAAAGTAAAACTGGTGCTGGGCACAAGACAGGGATGGACCGGTTTTGAGGAGATCAGCTCTCAGAGCACGGACGCCCCGGCTGCCCGCACCCGGTCCGATGATATTCTGTTCTGTTTTTTTACTTCCGGCACCACAGGGCTTCCCAAACGGGTGGGACACACAGCCTTGTCCTATCCAGTGGGCCATTTGTCCACCACGGCTGTCATCGGTACCCGGCCTGATGATGTCCACCATAATCTGAGTGCACCCGGCTGGGCAAAGTGGTCCTGGTCTTCTTTTTTTGTGCCCTTTAATGTGGGTGCTGCCGTGACCGCATTTGCTTTTACTACACTTGATCCTGCACTTTACCTCAAAGCTCTGGAACTGCACCGGGTCACCACTTTTTGCGCGCCCCCCACTGCCTGGCGGATGTTTGTGAATACAGATCTGTCAGGAATTGACCTGTCCTGTCTGCGTCAGTCCATCTCAGCAGGAGAACCCTTGAACCCGGATGTCATCAACCGGTGGAAAAACCATACCGGCACCCGGATCAGAGATTTTTACGGACAGACCGAATCCACTGCCATGATCGGGAACCCCCCCTGGATGGCCGAAACCATGCGGTCCGGATCATTCGGCAAACCCATTCCCATGTATGATGTGGCCCTGGCAGATGATGAAGGCAATGAGATTACCACTCCTGATACGGTGGGCCATATTGTGGTCAGGCTTGACAGGTGGCGGGGTGTCGGGTTGTTCTGCAAATACATCGGCAACCCGGAAAAAATGAGTGCCGTGTTTGTGGACAATTTTTACTACACCGGAGACCGGGCATCTTTTGATTCAGATGGATACTGGTGGTTTGTTGGCAGGGCTGATGATGTTATCAAATCATCGGATTTCCGCATCGGGCCTTTTGAGGTGGAAAGTGCGCTGGTGGAACATCCTGCGGTGGCGGAAGCCGCGGTCGTGGGGGCGCCTGATCCCCAGCGGTACCAGCTGGTCAAGGCCTATGTTATTCTGAACCAGGGGATTGAACCGAGCCGGGACCTGGCCCTGGAATTGTTCAGACACACCACCAATATTCTGGCAAAATTCAAGATTCCCAGAATCATTGAGTTTGTCACTGAAGTTCCCAAGACCATTTCCGGTAAAATCCGGCGTATCGAACTGCGGGAGATGGCAGTTTCCACATCAGATCCGGACGGCCAGGGGCAGTTGACAGAATATTTTTACTGGGATTTTCCAGAGTTGAGTTCCAAAAACAGACAATAGGCAGCCGGATCACAAGGCGGGCAGACAAGTCATGTAAAGGGCATTTCCACTTCAATTTCGCCGCTGCCGGTGCGCATGAACCGTGCATTCGGGTAGCGCTTCTGGAAGACCTTGAGCATTTTGCGGTTTTCCGCCAGCACAGTTGCAATAAAGCTTGTGTAATTGTTTTCTTTTGCAATGCCCTCCAGGGATGCCAGTAAAAAAGAGCCGATGCCCAGGCCGTGCAGGTTTTCTTTCACCAGAAATGCCACCTCTGCTGCATCTTCGGTGGCTTCGGCATAGGAGCCGATGGCCACGATCTGTTTGCGCTGGCCCACCTGCATCAGACCGATCAGGGTCATATTCCGGCGGTAGTCCACTTCCGCCCATTGCTGCTGCAGCATTTCCCTGGAAAACACCTTGCGCTTGTTAAAAAACCGGTAATAAATGGAATCTTCCTGCAGGGAATAGAAAAAATGCCGGGACTCAAATTCATCCGAGGGCAGCAGGGGTCTGAAATTGATGTCCTTGCCGTTGGTAAGTTTTAAAGTGTAATGGTAGGAATCCAGAAACATGAGGTCCTGGCTGGTGGGGGGCAGCTGATCCGGAAAAATATAGTGGCGCTTTTTGGCCTCGGATATCAATTCTTTTCTGAATTTGGGATGGGCGATCTGGGCCAGTTCCATCACCCGCTGATAGATGCTTTTGCGCCGCATTTCTGCAATCCCGTATTCGGTTACAATGATATCAATGTCCCCTCGGGTGGTGGCCACGCCTGCCCCTTCACTCAGGTGGGGCACAATGCGTGATACCTCCCCATTCTGGGCAGTGGAAGGAATGATGATAATCGAAAAGCCTCCTTCGGACATGGCAGATCCCCGGATGAAATCCACCTGGTCTCCGATGCCGCTGTAAAACAGGTATCCTTTGGAGTCCGTACATACCTGACCGGTCAGGTCCACTTCCAGAGCGGAACTGATGGAGATCAGCCGGTCGTTTTTGGCGATCACATTGGGATCGTTAACAAATTCCGAAGATTTGAAATAAAATATGGGGTTGTTGTCCACATAATCATACAGGGCTTTGGATCCCATGCACAAAGAAGCCACCACGCGGTCCGGCAGGTAGTTTTTCTTTCTGTTGGTGATCACTTTTTTTTCAAACAGCGGCAAAAGCCCGTCTGTGATGACCTGGGTGTGAATGCCCAGGTCCTTTTTGTTGTCAAGATAAGGCATCACCGCATCAGGCAAATGGCCGAATCCGATCTGCAGGGTGGCGCCGTCATCCACCAGCATGTTGACATAATGGCCTATACGTTCTATCACTTTTTTGTTTTTCCGGCCGGGCAGAGATTCCAGCAGGGGTTCTTCATATTCCACCAGATAGTCGATTTCATCCATATGCACCACTGAATCTCCCCAGGTTCTGGGCATCCGGGGATTGACCTGGGCGATTACCAGGTCGGCATTTTTCAGGCCGGACAAGGTGATGTCCACGGAAATGCCAAGAGAGCAGTATCCATGCTTGTCCGGTGGGCAGACCTGGACCAGGGCCACATCCAGGCCGATTTCCCGGTGTTCAAATATTTTGGGAATCTGGGACAGATACACCGGGATATAGTCAATTTTTCCTTCAAACGCAGACTGGCGCATGAGAACGGAAATAAAAAAAAGCTTTATGGAAAATCGGGACAAAAATTTTTCATCATGGATGTATTTGGACAAAGAAGATGACAGCATCTGATATACAATGATGTCCTGGGTACTTACATTCTCCACCATTGCCTTTATCAGGCGCTGGGGTTCACCGCATCCGGTGCCGATGAACACCCGGCTGCCGTTTTTGATCTTTTTGACGCTTTCTTCCGGGGTCAGCAGTTTTTCCGGACATACGTCCCTGAGATTCATGAATACCAGTCTCCTTTTACAGCCTGGGTGGTAATTTTGGCCCATTATGAAATACTTTTTGTGCAAAGTACAGGAAAAATGCAGTGGGCCATTCCTGGTTAACGACAGGACTTTTTTGCCGAAGCGTTTTATTTGCCGGTGGTCTGGTCAATCCAGTCAAGAAACCCAGGCAGCCCGTTTGCCACCGGCACCTGGAGGATCTGGGGCACCTCATAGGAATGGTGTGCCAGAATAAAGGCTTCCAGATCAGGGTACAGGGATGTCCGGGTCTTGATGACCATCCGGGTTTCTGTTTCTGTCTGCACCCGGCCCTCCCAGGTATAGATGCTGACCACAGGACTCATCTGCACACAGGCAGCCAGTTTTCTGTTAACAATTTTGGATGCCAGCTCTCTGGCTTCTGTTTCACTGCCGCAGGTGACAAGAACCATGCAATGGGACATGATACCTCCTTTCATGGGAATCCAGCCATTTCATCTGTTTTATATGAAAGCCGTAAGCTATCAGTACTCAGCTAACAGCTAACAGCTAAAAGCTAACAGCTAAAAGCTAACAGCTAACAGCTTTCATGGTGCCGGCATGGTCCGGGGTGCAAACGCCAGGGTGGCAAAATAATCTGCCATGGTTTCAGCCCGCCGGATGAGTGCAACACTGCCATCTTTTTGTAGCATAAGTTCTTGGGGCCGTAAATGCCCGTTGTAGTTAAATCCCATAGAATGGCCGTGGGCACCGGTGTCATGGATCACCAGGATATCGCCTTCACAGGTTTTTTGCAGGGGCCGCTGGACGGCAAATTTGTCATTGTTTTCACACAAAGCCCCCACCACGTCAACCGGTCCGGATACAGGCAGATGGTCTTTTCCATGGACATGCACATGGTGGTAGGCACCGTACATACCCGGCCGCATGAGCGCGGACATGGAGGCATCCACCCCCACATAATTTCTGTAGGTGTGCTTGTGGTTGATGACACTGGTGACCAGTGCCCCGTGGGGACCTGTGATATAGCGGCCGCTTTCCATATACAGTCTGGGTGCCCAGCTGTGGTTTTCTTTGAATTCTGCCAGAGATTCAATGATGCCTCCGGCCATGGCTGCCAGATCAAAGGGGGTGTCTTCCGGGGTATAGGGAATGCCCAGGCCGCCGCCGATGTTTATGAATTCAAACGTGATGTGCAGCTTCTGGTGAAGTTCTGTAATGATTTCAAGCAGCATGTCCGCGGTTTCAACCATATATGTATAATCGCGTTCATTGGATGCCAGCATGGTGTGGATGCCGAACCGCCTGATTCCCATCTGGATGGCTTTTTCATAGGCAGCCTGGATCTGGTCATGGGTGACCCCGTATTTGGCTTCCACAGGATTGCCTATGATATGGTTGCCGGACCGCTGGGGGCCGGGATTGTACCTGAAACAGATCAGTTCCCGGATTTTAGGCAGTTTTGAAATCAAAGAGATATCATCCAGGTTCAAAATGCACCCGCCACTTGTCATGGCCTGCCGGAACTGTTCATCACTGGTATTGTTGGAAGTGAACATGAGTTCTTCTCCTGTGGCCCCGATTTTTCTGGCCAATACCAGTTCAGGAACAGAACTGCAGTCAAACCCAAATCCTTTTTTGCGCAGAATGTTCATGATGGCAGGATTGGGCAGGGCTTTGACGGCAAAGTATTCCTTGAATCCTTCCAGGGTATGGAATGCCGCATTAAGTGTATCGCAGGTGTTGCAGATACCAGTCTCATCATAGATATGAAAGGGGGTGCCAAAGAAGGATACGATATCAGGCAGGATTGCAGAAAGCCTTTTGTGGAAAGCATTGGACATGGGCATGGGAAATTTCCTTGAATATGTGATTTATGCGAAAAGGTTCGGAAGCATCATATGATCCGGGTCAGCATGATTTTGGCACTTTCTTTAAAGGTGGAAAGCACGATGTGGGTCCTTGTGGACACAACCGCATCTATGCTGTTGATCCGGGTTTGCAGGATATGTGCCAGCTCTTTGTTGTCCGCCACCCTGAGTTTGGCCATCAGGCAGTCCCGGCCGGCCAGGTAATGGACCTCCTGGACCTGGTCGATGGCGGCAAGGGTGTTGCCGGTCTGATCAAAACAGGCGGGATCTGATACCTGTATGTGAACAAAAGCCACCATGGCACAGGTAAACATTTCCGGGTTGAGCCGGACCTCATAACCTTGTATGATGCCTGAGGCTTCGAGTTTTTTTATCCGTTCCAGTACGGCAGACGGGGCCATGCCGATGGTTCTGGCAACTTCAACATTGGGAATTCTTGCTTTTTTCTGCAGGATCTGCAGAATGTGTAAATCAGTTTTGTCCATGGCGTGGCATCCGTTTGCATTATAGGAGTGAATGGGCAATTTTTAGTAAAATATTCTTATTTTTTTTATATGTCAAGAATAAATATTATATTTTATGGTTAATATTAGAATTATATTCTCTATATCTGTCGCGCGAGTTGTATTTTATTTTTTATTGATAAAACCATTGCTTTCATATACATTTACAAAGAAATAAACACAATATTCATAAACAGGTTGATAATAAAATACAATGATTGACGATACCATTAAGGTTCTGGTGGTGGATGATGAAGAAGGAATCCGGGATGTAACAGAGGGATATTTTCAAAAAAAAGGATATGAGATATATACTGCTGAAAACGGGGTTAAGGCCCTGGAAATTATCAACCGCATAAATATTTCCTGCATTTTCACAGACATCAACATGCCGGTGATGGATGGACTTGAACTGGCTGAAAAAATCAGACAGATTGAAAATACCCTGCCAGTGGTGGTGATGACCGGGTATCCGTCTTTGGAAAATTCCATTCAAACCTTGAAAAACGGGGTGGTGGACTATCTCATCAAACCGGTGAATCTTGAACAGATGGAGTTGACGTTAAAGCGAATTTTACGGGAACGCGAATTGTTTGTGGAAAATCTGATTCTCAAGGAAGAAGTGGCCCGGAAAGCCCGGCTCCAGGAACTGAACACCCAGTTACTCAAACGGGTGGAAGAGGTCAATACCCTGAACCGGGTAATGGAGGATTTTTCCGCTACTGATTCCAGCCACGGGATTTTTAATAAAGTGGTGGATTTAGGTGTGGAAGAACTCAAGGCAGACAGGGTTTTTTTTCATATTTTTTCAGAAAAGGATGCATCATTGGTGCTGGTGGCTGAATCTTCTTCCGCATATACCAGTGAGCTGATTGTGCGCCGGTTTGGCAAAGATATTCCTGAAAAAACCAAAATTTATGTGAAAGAATGTCTTGTCGCCGATGAAAACCCCTGCCTGGTTTCGGAATCAAAACAAATCAACCAGCTGGATGAACCGGTGAACTCCTTTATGGTGGTTCCCTTGAAAATCCGGGACAAAATTTTCGGTGTGGCATCTGCTTTTATTTTTCAGGAAGACCGGTTTTTCAGTGAAAAAGATATTTATTATATGAATTTCATCACCCAGAAGGCCGCTTCTGCCATTGAAAATATTGCCCTGTATGAAAATATATACGACAATTTGTTTTCCACCCTGTTTGCCTTTGTTACAGCTCTGGAAGTCAGAGACCTTTATACCCGCCGGCATTCCACCCGGGTGGCAAGATATGCCCATATGATTGCCGAGGAAATGGGCTGTTCCGACGAAGAGCTGGATGTGATAAATTTTGCCGGCAGCCTTCATGACATCGGTAAAATCGGGATCAGAGATGATATCCTGTTGAAACCAGGCCGGCTTACAGATGAAGAATATGAAAAAATCAAAGAACACCCGGTCATCGGGGCTGATATTATCAGCAAGCTGGGGTTGTGGGACCGGGAGATGGAGATCATCCGCCATCACCATGAACGCTTTGACGGCAAAGGATATCCTGACGGACTCAAGGCAGAGGCCATTCCCAAACTGGCCAGGATCATGGCAGTGGCTGATTGTTATGATGCCATGGCATCTGACCGGGCATACCGAAAAAAAATGGAAAAAAGCCTTGTGCTTAAAATCATACGGAAAAATTCAGGTACCCAGTTTGACCCACAGGTGGTGGAGGCTTTTCTGCGCGTTTCTGAACAGGAGTTTCCCGATGATTTTTAATGGGTTGAGCACACATGTAAAATGTGGTAATTTGGCACAAAACAACCTTCTATGTAAGGATACAAGGAAATGTTCGGGCCATGACCGTTTCACATCAGGATGACAGGCGAAAGAACCTCCGGGTGGATTTTTCCACCCGGATTCAGGTAACAGTGGGTCTGGATGATGCACAGGTCAACCTGGAAGGCAGTTCAAAAGACCTGAGTCTGAGAGGGATTTTTGTCATTACAGACAAACGGTTCACCGCTGGGAGCCGGTGTGTTGTAAAGATCTGCCTTACCGGCTCTCTTGAGAAAATTGAACTGGTAATGGAGGCAACTGTGGTGCGCCAGACCCGCAAAGGTATAGGGATTGTTTTTGATTCCATGGATCTGGAAACCTATTCCCATTTGAAAAAAATTGTACAGTATAACCAGCTTGAGGATATTGACTGAAAAAAATACCCGGTATAGCAATCTGTTTGTAAACCAAAAGTGGAAAATTTACAGTTGGCATCTGTTTTGGAAGACAGCAAAGGGGTTTTAATCCATATAAGGAGGGAAATGTGGCAATGGACACATCCATCAAGGTTCTGATTGTTGACGATTTTGCTACCATGCGCCGTATTCTGAAAAATATTTTGAAGCAGCTGGGGTTTCGAAATCTGGTTGAAGCTGATGATGGGACAACTGCCTGGGAGGTTATGGAAAATCAGACCATTGACCTGATCATATCCGACTGGAACATGCCGAAAATGACCGGCCTGGAATTGTTGAAAAAAGTCCGGGCACATTCCCAATATGCAAAAACCCCTTTTTTAATGGTAACGGCGGAAGCACAGAAACAAAATGTTATCGAAGCGGTCCAGGCAGGGGTTTCCAATTATGTGGTAAAACCGTTTACAGCTGAAGCAATTTCCGACAAACTTGAAAAGATTTTAAAATAATGGGTACTTCCGTGATTGAAACCAGCCACAACTTTACTGACGGCCCCCACCTGGATGATACCAAACCGGTATTTGACAGGACAGGTATCGCCGGCGTAAGCAAAGGGCTGGAAAAGGTTCTGGAGACAGCCCGAAAGGTGTCAAAATCAGATGCCTCTGTTCTGATAACCGGAGAGAGCGGTACAGGAAAGGAATTGATTGCCCGGGCTATCCATCAGAACAGCCCCCGGTGCAATGGCCCCATGGTGGTTATCAATTGCGGCGCCATTCCCGGTGAACTGCTTGAAAGCGAGCTGTTCGGTCATGAAAAAGGCGCCTTTACCGGAGCCCACCGTGCGAGGACCGGACGATTTGAGATCGCTGACCAGGGCACAATATTTTTGGATGAAATCGGGGATATGAGTGCCGAACTGCAGGTGAAACTGCTGCGGGCGCTTCAGGAAAGGCGATTTGAGCGCGTTGGCGGCACCCAGACCATTGCCGTGGATATCCGGATCATCTCTGCAACTAACATGGATCTTGAACGCGCCATGGACCAGGGAAGGTTCAGGGAGGATCTGTTTTACCGGCTGAACGTGATCCCCATCCATATCCTGCCGCTGCGGGAACGCAGAGAAGATGTGATGCCCCTTGTGGAGCATTTTCAGCAGAATCTTTTACACCGCATGAAAGATTTTGTGCCCAGGCAGTTTTCCAGTGAGGCCAGGCAGGCCCTTATCAATTATGACTGGCCCGGCAATATCAGGGAGCTGGAAAATATGATTGAGCGGATTGCTGTTCTGGTGGAAGACCTGGAGGTGCAGCTGCATGACCTGCCCGGATTAATTACCCAGACACCTTCCTGCCACTATTCTCCCAGTGTCTCTTCTGTTTTTACCAATGCTATAGGGTTTACCGAAGCGGTTGATCTGTACCAGCGGGCATTGATTGTTCACGCCCTTGCGGAAACCGGCTGGATCAAATCCAGAGCTGCAGAACTTTTGAAAATGAACCGCACCACACTGGTGGAAAAAATCAAAAAAATGCACCTTGTGCCTGAATCGGAAATGCCTGAATTTTGACATTCTGCTTTTTTGGCACAAAAATTGCTGTCATACATTACTGATTTGTTCTGCGAATGGCATTAATTTCTGGGATACAGTATAGATGATGAAAAAGTTGATTGACAGTCCAGTGAAGCAAATTCAGCTGATGCTTCTGCCATGTCTGTTTCTGGTCTTTTTTTCCGGAACCGCCATGGCCCGGAAAGCGGTCATTCAAAATATCTTCATTAAAGAAAATCCCTTGTCTGTGCAACTTGACATTACAAAAAAAGTACCCGCCAAGGTGATTCAAATTGGAAGCAAAGAGGTCCTTATTGCACTGAAGAATGCTGTTGTTTCCCGGGATTTAAAGGTGACAGGCCGGCAGCTGCCCGGTATAAAAGAAATCAACATCGAATCTCTGCAAGGGGATGTGGTGGCAGTGGTGGTCATCAGCCGGGCTTCCCACGGGCCTGTTACATGGGGTTTTAACGCATCTGGATCACAGTTTGTCGTATCCCTGGTCCCGGTGAAAACCCCTGCAGCACTAAAATCCAAACAAGCCTCCCTGCCGGAAAATATGGCTGAAAAAACCGCACCTGCCCCAAAAACCAGGCCAGAGGAAAAAACCGGTCCTGATCGGCAAAATATACAGCAGACCGCGGACACCGGGCAGGTTTCTGAAACCAAAAAAATCGTCAAAATTCCGACACCACCTGTCTATGTTCCGCCCCCAAGAGAAAAGAGCCGTTTCCAGGGAGATATCTCTGATCTGTATCGGCGTATCGCATCCGGGGCGTGCGGGACTGACAGCCAGATCAGCAATGCCGTCGGCCTGATTAAAGACACACGGTACGCCCATGCTTTTGACCTGCTGGATGCATATATAAAGCAGCAGGAACCGGCCTGTCTGGAACAGGCGTATTATCTGCGGGCCTATGCGTTTTACAAAAGTATTGACAAAGATGACTTTGCTATGCTGATCACAGCAGAACGCATGTTTCAAGATGCCCTGGTTTTGTATCCGCAATCAGAATACGTGCCGTTTGCCTATACCGCCATCGGCATGATACATATGGGTTTAAACAATATGCCTGCTGCACAGGGGTATTTCAATATTGTTGTTCAGGGCTATGAAGCCTATCCGGGCAGACCGGAAGCGTTGTTTCATCTGGCAGAAATTTTTGATGAAAAAGGATATGTTGACAATGCCCTTGATTTTTACAAGCAGGTATTTGAGGCCCCTTTTGATAATGCCTATATAATGGATGCCGGTATCGGATATGGCAGGACATTGTATGAAAAACAGCAGTATTACAGGGCGTTGTCTGTCTTTAATTATGTGGCCCAGCTGGATGAAAAAAAGATATATGCGTCACCGGATCTTCTGCAGTATATGGGGGATACCGGTTATGAACTCTCTTTGGCCAAAACCGCCAGAAAAAACTATATGCGGCTGATGAACCTGTTTGAAGAAATTCCTGACAAGGATATTCTCCTGAGCCGGGTGGGAGATACCTATGCCATGGAAAACCAGGAAAAAAAAGCTGTGCAGATGTATGAACTGGTGCGCGGGCAATTTCCCGATACCCAGGGATACGTTACTGCATCCATGGGGCTTGCCCGGTATCTGGAGGCTGATCCGGAGAAAATTGAAATCTATGAGATGATCAAAAACCGGTTTCCGGAAAATTCCTATGCCCGCATGGCCATGATGCGGCTGGCAGAAATTTACCAGAAAAATGGTGAATACAACAAATGCATCAAGGAAATTGAAGACCTGTTGACCATCCACCCCCGGGGGCTGCGGTATGAAGCGGTCAAACTTATGCAAAAAGCCTATGAAGGCCTTTTTGAGCACCAGCTTGAAAAAAACGATTACCCTTCGGTGTTGAACCGGTATGAATCGGAGCACAACAGGATCGACAAGATGGACAGCCGCAAAATCGCCTTCAGTGTTGGAAACGCCTATCTAAGGGCGAACCTTTTTGAGGAAGCCTTCAACCATCTGTGGATTGCCTATAAACAGTACAAACGGTCTGAAAGATCTCCTGAACTGCTGTTTTCCCTGGGAGTGGCCATGGATGAATCCGGCAGGGATGATGATGCCGTAAAAATATTTCAGGCATTTTCACATCAGTTTAAAAACCATGCACGCCGGGTGGATGCACTGATCCGGACAGGAGATATTTTTCTTGAAAAAAAGCAGTATGCTTCTGCTGACACAAGTTTTAAAAAAGCCCATGCTGCTTCTGAAAACTACCTGGTAAAAGGGCATATCCTGTTGCGGCATGCAGCGGTGTTTGAAGCACAAAAGGATCTGACAAGGACGGCAGAACTCAGGGTTGCGGCAGTAAAGGCGTTTGCCGCCGCACCTGGAAAAAATTACGAGATTCTTGCCCGGGCCTATAAGACCCTGGGCAATACCTATATCAGTCTTACCTCCTATGTTCAGGCTGCAGATGCGTTTTCAAAAGCTTTGGATTTCAGTGAAGGCGACCGGTTAAAGGCCAACCTGGGATTTTTGCTGGGGGATGCCTATCAAAAGGGAAATGTCCTGCCAAAAGCCAGAGCCGCTTTTGAACAGGTGGCAGACACCTATGATTCCGTCTGGGCCAGACTGGCCCGTCAGCGGCTGACCACCCTGGATCTGGCCCAAACCATTACAAATTCATAAGAGGTAACCCCCAACCGTGCCAGGAAATCGGGTCTTTATTATAGTGGAACATCCCAAAGAAAGGATGGGGTATGCAGCATTTTTCGAAGGCCTGGGGTTTCTGGTGGATGCTGTACCTGAAGGATCGGATGCCATTGCATACCTGTGTGAGAAAAAACCGGATATTGTCATCGCAGATGAAGCTGCGCCGGAATTTGACGCCGATGCATTTGTAGAAAAACAGATCAATATCCACAACCACTGTAAAACCATCATCATCACCTCGAAACCAGAGGTGGACCATGCGGTGCATCTGATGAAAATCGGTGCACTGGATTATCTGATCAAGCCTTTGGACATGCAGCAGCTGGAGCTTTGCGTCCGGCGGGGGCTGCTGCTTCATTCAGAGGAATCAAAAAACAAAGAAAAACAATCTCCCCAACAACAATCTGTTCCCATTATTACCAGAAACCAGGCCATGCAGGACCTGTTGAAACTGGCAGAACGGGTGGCAGATTCCAGTGCATCAGTTCTGATTCAGGGCGAAAGCGGCACAGGCAAGGAATTGTTTGCCAGATATATCCATGAGAAAAGCAACCGTTCTTCCCAGCCTTTTGTGGCGGTCAATTGTGCAGCCCTGCCTGAAAATCTTCTGGAAAGCGAATTGTTCGGTCATGAAAAAGGTGCCTTTACCGGGGCCATTTCCCGGAAAATAGGCAAATTTGAACTGGCACACAAAGGCACCCTTTTCCTGGATGAAATTACAGAAATGCAGTTTCATCTTCAGTCAAAACTGCTGCGGGTACTCCAGGAAAGGACCGTGGACCGGGTTGGCGGTACCCAGCCCGTGGCCGTGGATGTCCGGGTTATCGCAACCACCAACCGCAATGCCAGGCAGGCCGTGGAGAAAAATGATTTCAGGCAGGATCTGTTTTACCGCCTCAATACCATTCCCCTTGTGATTCCACCGCTGCGGCACAGGAGCAATGATGTGAAAATCCTGTGCGAGTTTTTCAGAAAAAAATTTTGCAAACTTGACAGGCGTAATGTCAAAGGAATGACAGATGCGGCCCTGGCCATACTGGAACGGCATCCTTTTTACGGTAATGTCAGAGAACTGGAAAATATTATCCACCGCGCTGTACTGCTGGCGACCTCAAATCGTATCCAACCGCAAGACCTTTTGATGGATGATGCCGGCCCGGGGCAAAATTTTGTACCCCAACCACCAGAAGATCTGCCGCCAGAGCTGGGATCAGGTTCCTTAAGGGACATGGAACAAAAAATGATCTTTAAAACCCTTGACCAGACAGAGGGAAACAGGACCCACGCTGCCAAAATTCTGGGCGTATCTGTGCGCACCCTGCGCAATAAACTCAAGGAATATAAAGAAGCTGGATGATGGAAATGCAGGTGGTGATGTAAATTTCGGCATGTAATTTGCAGATATCCTCATTTACATGACATGTGTAATAACCCAATGGTGTTTTTAAGCTGTACAAAAAAATGGGGACAAGAAAATGACAGATGCACAATTATCTGCGCACAGATCCGTAAAACCTGCCTTTGCCAAAACCCTGCATCAGGTTATGGGCAGTGCCGATCCTGATTATCCAAAAAGAACAACAAAAACACAGGCAGGGCGCAATCAGGGATCATCCTCTTTTGTGTCATGCAAAGACCATGGAAAAGACCGTGATTATCTGTATTCAGATGCCGTGCATATAGATACCAGGATGCTGCACCTGGTGGAAAACAATATTACATACAAAAACACCACTGAAAAGTTGCTGCAGCAAATGAAAATCATCACCCATGCCATCAGTGAAGGAGGAAAATAATTCATGGATCTGCTCAATGCATCACGGATCAGCGGCACCGCCCTGGCTGCCCACCGCACCAAATTGAATGTCATTGCTGAAAACCTGGCCAATGTCGATACCACACGAACGGAGGAAGGCGGACCTTACCGGCGCAAAATGGTGATATTCAAAGGAGATGATATTGATTCGTTCCAGAGCGTTCTGGAAAAAAAACAGGCCCGCAAAAAAGTGGGGGATATTGAACTGGCCCCCATAGAGTTTGAGGACGAGGTGAAAAAAGACAATGGCAGCGGGGTCCGGGTGGACGAGGTTGTCAAGTCCCAGGAGGATTTCAGGCTGGTTTACAATCCTGCCCATCCTGATGCAGACCCCCAGACAGGATATGTTCAGATGCCCAATGTGGACCATTTGACCGAAATCGCTGATATGCTGGTGGCCAAACGCAGTTACGAGGCAAGTGTTACAGCCTTGTCCGCTACAAAAGACATGATGACAAAAGCACTTGAAATAGGCAGATAATGCATAATATCCAGGAATAACACCCATGCCCTGGCGGGCAAAGCTTTTAGCTGTCAGCCGTCAGGTATTAGCTTAAAACTTAACACTTAAAACTTTCCTATAACAATAAGGAGGTATTGTGGCAGATATCAAGGGGATTGACAACAGGATCAGCCTGCATACTGAACCGGTCAGCAGCCGGGTGCATAGACGGGACCCGGCATTTGCACAAAGACTTAAAGCTGCTGTATCAGACGTGAATGACCGGCAGCATACTGCAGATGATGCTGTTCAGGCAGTTATCAAAGGAGAGATGGGGATTCATGAGGGCATGCTGGCTTTAGGCCAGGCCAGTACTTCCCTTAAGCTGCTGGCCCAGGTGCGCAACAAGGCCATGACTGCGTACAATGAAATCAAGCGCATGCAGGTATAGGTGCGAAAAGAGGCCGTATGAATCCTGTTATCGAAAAAATCATCACCACCCTCAGGGAACTGCCTGTTTCCCGTAAAATTGCCCTGGGTATTCTGGCCATGACAGTGGTTGCCGGATTTACCACCATGTTCATATGGGCCAATAAAGCCCAGTTCAAGACCGCCTACAGCGGATTGACCAAAGAAGATGCAGCGCTTGTGGTGGAGAATCTCAAGGAAACCAACATTCCCTATCGTCTTACCGGAGACGGTACCACCATTATGGTGCCGGAAGCCCTTGTGTATGATGTGCGGCTCACCATGGCAAAGGAGGGAATTCCCAAAGGCGGCGGAGTGGGATATGAAATTTTTGACAAGACAGAGTTCGGTACCACGGAATTTGTTCAGAAAATCAATAAAAAAAGGGCGCTGCAGGGAGAACTGGCCCGTACCATTGCAGCATTTGATGAGGTGAAAACCGCCAGGGTCATGATTGTTCTGCCCAAAGAATCTGTTTTTGTTGAAGAGACAAAACAGCCGTCCGCATCCATCCTGCTGGAACTTATCACAGATCTTGGAAAAGAAGAGGTCGCGGCCATTGCCCATCTGGTGGCAAGCTCGGTCCAGGACCTGACCCCGAAACTGGTAACCATCGTGGATACTGCCGGCCGCATTCTGTTTGAAGGAAAATCACAGGAAGAACAGGCCAAAATTGATGCGGAAAACCTGGCAGATGCCCAGTACCAGTATAAGGTGCGGTTTGAGGAAAACCTGACCCGCAGAATCCAGACCATGCTGGAGCGCATTGTGGGCAAAGACAGGGCCATTGTCCGGGTGATTTCGGAAATGGATTTTTCCAAAAACAATATCAATGAGGAAATATATGACCCTTTTGAACGGGGGGAAGAATTTATACGCAGCAGGAAAAATAAGGCTGAACATGTGGTACAGCTTGCCGAGGACGAGGGCATTCCCTCCAGTGTCAACCCCATTGTGGAAGAAACCCCTCCTGATGAAGCTGTCATGGAACGGATCAAAAAAAGTGATGATACAGTAAACTATGAGATAAGCCGGCGGATACAGGAAACCAAAAAACCCATGGCCGTACTCAACCGGCTTTCCGTGGCAGCAGTCATTGACGGCAAATATGAATACCGGACCGATGAGCAGGGCAACCGGAAACGGGAATATGTGCCCCGGTCGGATGCGGAAATGCAGCAGTTTGAAAATATCGTAATCCGGGCCATGGGATATAATGAAGACAGAAATGACCAGGTTTCCATGGAATCATTTCCTTTTGCCTCCATTGCTGATCTGGAACAGGAAAAACCCGCCATCACCGGCTGGCGTATGGTCCAGGAAGAATATGGCCGGCTTATTGCCAATATGCTGCTGGTGCTGGTATTGTTTTTGTTTGTAATCCGTCCCATAATCAAAACCGTGCGTGATATAAAAGATACCGTGGAACAGGATATGCTTGAAGAACCCGAAGACATGGAACAGATTGAGGAAACAGAAAAAGAACCTGATTTCCGCAGAATGGACGGAGAACAGCAAAAAGAATTTCTCCAGCTGATGACCGATGACCAGAAGCAGGATTTTTTATCCAAAATGACGCCGGCAGAACGGGCTGCTTACCTTGCCAACATGCCGGTGGTTGATAAAGCCAAATATTATGCACAAAAAGATATGGCCAAAACCATAAATATTATCAAAGCCTGGGTCAGTGAAAAGGACACAGAAGAGGAGTAATTTTTAATGGCCGATGTATTGGACCCTGCAAACATATCCGGATCCCAGAAAGCCGCTATTTTCCTGATGATCATGGGAGAGGATTTTGCATCCAGCGTATTTGAAAAAATGAACGACACCGAAATATCAGATGTGGTTTTTGAAATGTCCAAAATCAAACATATCTCACCTGAAATGCTCAAGGCGGTTTCCATTGATTTTGTGGAACGGTTTGAAGGAGATACCAAAATGATTGTGGAAGGGGACTCCTTTATCAAGACAGTGGTATCCCGCACCATGGAGGGTAACCAGGCCAAGGCGATCCTGGAAGATCTGGAAAAAAAGAAACAGGACAAACCCTTTATCTGGAGCCGGAATGTCAATGTGGCCACCCTTGCCGGATATGTGGAAGGAGAACACCCCCAGACGGTTGCAATGATTCTGGCACATATGCCTGCTGAAATTTCTTCGGAAATTCTGATGACCCTGCCCGAGGAAAAAAAAGGGGATATCTCTTTGAGAATAGCCAGGCTGGGACAGATTTCCGAAGATGTTGTCCGGGATGTGGACCGGGCATTGAAAATGGAATTGAGCGGGGCGGTGGGTCCCGGCGGCAAGGCAGGCGGGCTTCAGGTTCTGGTGGATATCATCAATGGGGTGGACAAATCAACAGAAGATGCCATAATGGAATATGTGGAAGAAGATGATGCGGAAATGGCAAATGAAATCAGAAATCTGATGTTTGTATTTGAAGATCTTACCAATATTGATGACACAGCCATGAGAGAAATTCTCAAGAAGGTGGAAGGCCAGCAATTAACCTATGCATTGAAAACCGCCACCGAAGAAATGAAAGAAAAAATCTTTTCAAACCTGTCGCAGCGGGCAGGGGAGATGCTCAAAGATGATCTGGAAGCCATGGGTCCTGTCCGGCTGACTGAGGTTGAAGATGCCCAGCAGGCAGTTGTCAGGGCTGCCAAAGAGCTGGAGGCCGACGGTACCATAACCCTGGGTAAAGGAAAAGATGATGTCCTTGTCTGATGAAAAAAATGATGCGTTCACCCCTGTTGATGTCAGCTCCCTTGAGAATTTTGATGCAGAAATAATACAAAGAAGTGATAGTACAGATCCGGATTATGGCCGCTTCACCCTGCTGTTTGATCCCTCACAATTTGAAACGCAGGAATCAGAAGGATTCAAAGCCCTTTATTCAGCTGAAAACAAGAAAAAAGATGATCCGTTCAAACCATTATTTGCCATAAAGCAAAAACCTGGAAAAGTTCAGGAATCAGCAGCTGCAGGTGAAATCAAAAAAAACAAGACATCCGGCAGTCACGGCCTTGATTCGGAACAGGTTATTTCAACTTCCCTGGAAGAGACGGCAGCTGAACAGGGATTTGCCAGAGGATATGCAGAGGGACTGGAAAAGGGGCGTTCTGAAGGGTATGAAAAGGGATCTGAAAAAGGCCGAAAACAAGGGTTTGCCCAGGGGCAGGCAGAAGGATTTGCCAAAGGCGAGACTGATGGATTTGCCAAAGGGGAGACAGAGGGATTTAAAAAAGGAGAAAAAGCTGCAAAAAAAGAAGCAGCAGATATGTTAGATACCCTGCGCCAATCCTTGTTATCCGTGGATACTGCCCTGGACGATGTGGTGGATGCCCATGAGCAGCAGCTTCTGGAACTGGTGTTCAAAATTGCCCAAAAAGCGGTGCACGCCACCCTGGATTCCAACGATGATATCGTACGATTGTCTGTGCTGGATGCCCTGAAAACCCTTTCCCAGCCACAGGAAATAGAATTGAGTGTTTCCCCGGAAGATTATGAATACATTGAAATGGTCAAGGACGGTTTTTTTGAGACAGTGGGGTCGCTCCACCATGTGGCGGTAAAATCCGATCCCATGGTCCGCCGGGGGGGCTGCCGTATCGAAACAGATACCGCTTCGGTATCAACAGACCCGGAAACCAAACTGCATGCTGTTTATGAAGCAGTGAAAAATGCTGACAGGTCCTGAAAATGAACCATTTGTCGCGCAGTGATTTTACAAAATACACCACCAGGATAGACCAGGTGGCAACGGTTTGCCCTGAAGGCCGGGTCTCGCAGGTAGTGGGCCTGATCGCTGAAGGAGACAGTCTGGGACTTGGTATCGGCAGTTTGTGCAGCATTCTGACAGACCAGGGAGAAGAAGTCCAGGCTGAGGTTGTGGGATTCAAAAAACAAAAAGCCCTGCTCATGCCCTATGGAGATATCAGGGGAGTCCGCATGGGCAGCCGCATTATCCCGGTATCTGCTTCCCCCATGGTGGGGGTGTCAGACCAGATGCTGGGCCGGGTGCTTGACGGCATGGGAAATCCGCTTGACGGCAAAGGCAGCATAGCACCGTCAGCCCGATATTATCTTTATGGAAAACCCATCGGTCCTCTGGAACGGCAATCCATCAAAAAACCTCTGGATGTGGGAGTGGCTGCCATCAACAGCATGGTCACCCTTGGCAAAGGGCAGCGGGTGGCCATCATGGCCGGTTCCGGGGTGGGAAAGAGCGTGCTCATGGGCATGATGACCCGCCATACCGCAGCTGATGTGGTGGTGATCGGTCTTATTGGTGAACGGGGACGTGAGGTAAAGGATTTTGTGGAAGAAACCCTGAAGGGGGAGGGCATGAAACGCTCCGTGGTGGTGGCTGCCACCTCTGATATGCCACCGCTGGTCAGAATGCGGGGGGCGTACCTGGCCACAACCATTGCTGAATATTTCAGGGACCAGGGCAAAAATGTCCTGCTCATGGTGGATTCCATTACCCGGTTTGCCATGTCATCCCGGGATGTGGGGCTGGCTGCCGGCGAACCCCCCACCACAAGGGGATATACCCCCTCGTTTTTTGTTAAGATACCGGTGCTGCTGGAAAGGGCCGGCAATATTGAAAACAGTGGCTCCATCACAGGCATTTACACGGTTCTGGTGGAAGGAGATGATCTGAATGACCCTGTGGGAGATACGGTCCGGTCCATAGTGGATGGACATATTGTGTTGTCCAGGGACCTTGCCAACAAAGGCCATTATCCGGCCATTGATGTCATGGCCAGCGTGTCCAGGGTGATGCAGGATGTCTGTGCAAAAGAACATCTGTCCATTTCTCAGAAGGCGGTGAATCTCATGGCTGCCTATAAAAATGCAGAAGATATGATTACCATCGGTGCTTATGTAAAGGGATCAGATCCGGATGTGGATCAGGCCATAAAGCAAATGCCCGGAATCAACAATGTACTGCGCCAGGACATGTTTGAAAAAAAAGACCTGCCCTCCAGTGTCACAGCTTTGAAAACTGCAGTGGAGAGCAAAAAACAATAAGGGCGCTATGAAACGGTTTTCCTTCAGACTCCAGAGCCTGCTCGACTACAAAGGATATCTTGAACGCACTGCCCAGCAGGAAACAGCAAAAGCCCGCATGGATATTGTTGATTGCGACAAACAGATAGCCAGACTGAAACAAAAGCTGGCTGAATCTGGAAAACAGATGGACAATAAGATAACCAAAGGCATCTGTGCCAGGGAATTCAAACAGCACCAGGATTTTCTTTCAGCCATGGAGACAGGTATGCAGGAAGAAAAAAACCGCAAACTTCATCTGGAAAAAATCTGGGAAGAAAAACAGATCCTTTTGAAAAAAAGAAGCATTGAAAAAAAATCCATGGACCATCTGCGGGAAAAACAGGCCCGGGAATATGGACAAAAAATGCTGAAAACAGAACAAAAAGAGCTGGATGAAATCAGTACATTGAAGACAGCACGGGGTATCAGTCATGACACAGAATAAAAAAATTATCTTGTTTGCCGGGCTGATGATTTTGTTTTCCGGTCTTGCGGGAATACCCCAAAAACTGATGCCGGGCTTTATGGGCTGCATTTTTGAGACCGCCGGTGTTTCCGTGGTGTTTTCCCAGGATGAACAGACTCCGGATACCCCTGAAGAAAAAAACAAAGATGACAATGCGGCACAGGAAACCCCGGATCCTGCCAAAGTGATGTTTCGGGGGCTTGAAGAAAAAAGACAGGCCATTGCGGAACAGCGCAACATGCTGGAACAGGAAAAAAAAGAACTCAGGCGGTATGAAGAACAGATAGATGAAAAACTGGCTGCCCTTGAAGTCATGAAAGAACAGATCCAGAAAGATCTGGCCCTGCTGGAGGAAAAAAAGAGCCAGAAAGAACAGGAACAAGAAGCAGCTTATGAAGCCAAACTGAACCGGCTGGTGAAAATGTATTCCGGCATGAAACCCAAGGATGCTGCCCAGATTGTGGATGAAATGACACTGGAAGTAGCCCGGGAAATATTTTTGCGGATGCGTGAAACATCTGCATCCCAGATTCTGAGTTTTGTGGATTCCCAGAAAGCTGCCAAAATAAGCGAACGCCTTGCCTTTAAAAACCAATAAAGTGTTTTTCCCGCTTTTTTCTCCCATCCCCGTTTTTTTTAAAAAATAAAACAGCACCAGCAAAAAGTATCCCTGTATACGGCTTTTTATATTTACCGGGTGAATGGCTTGCTGATCCTGTAGGTAATATTTTCCCATGTCTGAAAAACCGGTTGGGAATAAACTGCCGGAACCAGGCCATATCTTGGGAAAATCAGAACATCCGGTTTATAACATTTTGATATCAAAGGGTTTTTTAAAAATGTGAAAACTGGCATGAACCTTGCTGAATTGTCTGTTAAACAATTTTATTATTAAAGGTGCCTGATGAACTTGAATTTTGCCGACATAAACCAGATGTTTTTACAGATGGCTAAACCGTCTGAAGGCCAAAATACAAATTTTTTGCCAAAGATTGTGTCTGGACAGAATACAGCTGATCAGTCTGATTTTTCAGATTATCTGCAAAAGGCAAACATATCAGGAATGATGTCAGGCAGCAAAAAAGACCTGGATGCTCAGGGCCTGGATGTGGATGAACTGGAGAAGATTTTTTCTGATTATCTGTCAGGAGAAACCGGAAAGGCGTTTGTGGAAAAACTGCATCAACTGCTGTTGCAACTGTCTGAGGGCAATATACAAAACATCTCCATAAACACTGATGGTCTGGAAATTCTGGCTGGATTGCTGGAAAAAGCAGGATTTGACAAACAGCATCTTGAAGCGCTTATGGCAGAATTGTCCCAGACCGGCTCCCGGAAAATTTCCATTGACGAGGTAATGAAGCATTTGTTCGACCTGCCTGCAGATTCCCTGGAAGAAAAACCAGAAGAAACCCTGCTGGAAAGCTCTGCGCAACCTTTTATTATCTCTGTGCTCCAGTTGTTTGCCATCCCGGAAGATACCATCAGCACCATCATGTCAGAAGCAGAAAGGCCCGGTTCGTTTATCAGCCTGGATCATATCATTGAAAAACTGAAAGATCTTGAAAAAAATTCCGTTTACGGCCAGACATCCTTTTCTATAAAGACAGCAGATAAAGCAGACAGCAGCATTTTTTCTCTGCTGGATTCTCTGGGAATGAAGCTGCCGCAAACCAGCAGCGCTGATACCAATGCCATTTTCCTGAAAGACCTGACAGCAGCTTTTGAAGCATTCGCATCTCAGCAAATGGATAACAACAGCCGGTTCAGTGGAGATCCCAATAAAGCCGGGCCAGAGAGTTCTGCCCAGGGCCGGGAAACTTCCTTCTCTGATTTGGTGTCCTCGTTGTTCAAGCATCTGCACCTTCAGGTTCAGAACCCACAAGTTTCTAATACAGCTGCAGCTGATCTCCAGACCGTAAATTCTCAGATACTTGCTGCCCAGACAAATATCAACCAGGTCGATCTTTCCAAAGGGCAGTTGGAAACAGCATTCCTTGATCCGGAAATGAAATCGGAACAGACATTAAAGGAAATTCAGGCCCTTTTGTCAGGCAGATTCAATGGCGGAAGTGAAAACCGGTCCGGGTTTCAAAATGAAAACACCAGGCTGTTGAAATCATTTGCAACCCGGGAAAATGACCAGAACCAGTTGTCCGGCGGTGATGTGAAAGCAAAGGATTCTTTGGCAGGGCTTGAATTTTTAAAGACAAAAAACAGCTTCAAAAATCTGCCCAACTATGTGACCCACCAGGTGGGGAAAAGCCTGGTCCGGGCCATCAGCCAGGGAGAAAACAGTTTGAAAATTCAGCTCAAACCCCCGGAACTGGGCC
>Ga0102943_1000297_pt1 | contig 34405 bp, 26 predicted proteins | sample SalPonC_black_MG_FD_78174 | JGI IMG/M metagenome (GOLD analysis project Ga0102943, IMG submission 78174) | Salt pond soil microbial communities from South San Francisco under conditions of wetland restoration - Salt Pond MetaG... | ecosystem: Environmental > Aquatic > Marine > Intertidal zone >...
AGGAGGCGTTATGACCTATAAGACAGATGAAATTTGGGAAGACAAATGGGTAAATACCACCTGTGGCGTATGCTATTGCGGCTGTGGTGCAAAGGTCCGGGTGGTGAACGGGGTGCCGGTAAAGATTGAGGGCATCAAGGAATCCACCATGGGCGGTACCGGTGCCGGTCTGTGCGGAAAAGGCGCGGCAGGACTCATGTACTACCATGACCCCAACCGCATTAAAAAACCCCTGCTCAGAACCAATCCGGAAAAAGGGATCGGCGTGGACCCCAAATGGAAAGAGATTGAATGGGATGAGGCACTTGATATCATTTCCACCAAGATGAAAAAAATCATGGAGGATGATCCCAACAAGATCCTTTTTACCAACCAGACCATGCGGGCGTCCGACGGCCCCCACAACCATCCCTATTTTTATGCCCAGGCCTACGGGGTGAAAAACAACGGCAACTTCATCATCGGCGGGGGCAGCCTGCACTGCGGCAATGCCTGCCACATGCTGGGGGGGCTGATTCATGGTGCCTGGTCCATTGCACCGGACTGGCGGTACACCAAATATGTATTGAAATGGGGATCCAGCAAAGGCACGGGTTCCGGACATTCCGCCATGACCAATGCCAGGCTGCGGGCCGATGCGGTGCGCCGGGGCATCAAGGAGATCGTGTTCGATCCCATGGGCAACTTTGCCGGTGGCAAAGCCACGGAATGGCTGGCCATTCTGCCGGGCACGGATGCGGCAGTAGGGCTTGCCATAGCCAACTATATCGTGAACATCCGGGGCGAAATGGATGAATTGTACCTCAAGGCCAAGACCAATTTCGTGTACCTGATCAAAGATGACGGCACCTATATGCGCCATGAAAAAAGCGATAAACCGCTGGTGTATGATACCAGAGACGGAAAGGTCAAAGAATATGATGATCCGTCGGCCGCATGGGAGGATCTGGCCATGGACGGCGAATACGAATACAACGGTGAGACGGTTCGTCCCTGCTTTGTACCGTTCAAGGAACACCTGAAACAGTTTACCGTGGAATGGGCCGCTGACATATCCACCGTGCCGGCCGCCAAGATCCTGGAAGTGGCCAAGGGCTGGGTGGACAATGCCCAGATCGGTTCCACCATTACCATTGAAGGCAAAACCTTTCCCTACCGGCCGGTATCGTCTGTTACCTTCAGGGGTTCCCAGGGCCATACCAACGGAATTCACCAGGTGGCGGCCATCGACCTGATGGCCCAGCTGGTGGGGGCCGAAGATGTGCCCGGCGGTACGTTGGGATGGCCGGCCATTCGCCGGGCCTATCCGGGCGGGCATTATGAACAGACCTGCACTGTGGGCACGGACGGGGTAATTGTCCCTTCTGTTTTCTACTCCCATGATCCCTGGCCGGTTCATGCCCCGAGTTACCCGGCCACCAACATGGGTTGCGTGGATGTGTGGACCCACTGCACCCTGTCCCATATCCCCTATGTGGAAGAAGTGGATTACATCCATGAAAAACTGGGTATGAAATCCAAGCCGGAGATGATCTTCGGGATTTCCGCCAACTTTGTCATCAGCAACTCCGACTGGGATACGGCAGTAAAAAATTTCAAGGACTGCTTTGTGGTGCAGATGGATCTGTGGGTCAATGAGACCGACCAGGCCATCGGTGACCTGATCCTGCCGGACGTATCCTATCTGGAAAAAGACTGCTGGTCTTCGGAGATCGATGCGTTTTTCTTTTCCGGATCCCCCTCCTATGAAGACTGGTATGTGCATCTGCAGCAGCCGGTTGCCAAACCCATCGGTGAATCCAGATTTTTCATGGACGTCTACATCGATGTGGCCAACCGGGTGGGTGTGCTGGATAAATTCAATGCCAAGCTCAATGATTACTATGGCATTGAAGACCCGGAACTGCAAATCAAACCCGGTGAGGTCCTGGACTGGAAACAGATCGGTGAAAGGGTTCTCAAGTGGGTGTATGGTCCTGACAAGGAAAAGGTGGAAGAACAGGGATATGCCACCTGGCACAAACCCATTGAAGATGTTTACTGGCGGTGGAATATTGATTCCAGATGCCCGGTATACATGGAATATCTGATCCATGACAGACGGAATATGGAAAAGATATTTTCGGAAACCGGTTTTGATTATAAAAAGCTTGAAATGGATATGGATCAGTATACGCCCCTGCCTTCCTGGTTCTGGCCGGAATCACACAAGGACCTGGACAATGAGTTTGATCTGCTGGCCTTCTCCTACAGAGATATTCTGCACACCAACAACACCACATTCCAGAACCCGTATGTGGATGAAGTTTCCCAGATGTGCCCCTACACCTTCACCATCACCTTGAATACCACCATGGCAAAGGAAAAGGGTTTCAAGGACGGGGATATCATCTGGATTGAAAACAAATTTGGTGTGAAAGAAAAAGGCATTGTCAAAACCATGGAGGCCCAGAGCCCCAAGGTGATCGGTATTGCCGGACAGGGTGGCCTGTGGGCGGATGGACGGCCCATTGCCAAGGGCAAGGGTGCCAATTTCTGCAAGCTGCTGCCGTCCAAACTCAAATATTTCGATCCGGTTGCCGGTAATATGGAAACCGCAGTTGCCGTCAAGATATATAAAGCATAAACAGGAGGGGAACACCATGAACGATAAACACCAAGACTTAGTTGAAACCATGTTTCCGTCTGACGGCTCCGGGATCAAGCCCTATGAGTGGATGATCAGCCCCACCCGGCAGCGGCAGTGGATCGATGACAAAGGCATTTTCCTGTGGCTGGCTTTCTTTTTTTCCGAGATCGGGGCCGGCCTGTATTTCATGTCTCTGTTCTACAGTTTCCGGCCCGGAATTGTGCTGGGCTGGTTCATCACCCTGGTGCTGGGGGGCGTGATCCACATGCTGTATCTGGGCAATCCCAAACGGGCCTGGCGCATGATCATGAAGCCCAATACGTCGGAACTGTCCCGGGGCATCTGGATTATCGGTGTTTTTGCCGTCCTGGGTTTTCTGCAGATAATCACCCCCGGCGGATTCAACATGGTATTTAATTTTATCATGGGCATTTTGTGTCTGTTGATCATTTCCCACGGATTTGCCACTATGAATGTGATCCGGGCCCTGCCGGCATGGAATTCCACCATTGTGCTGCCCCTGTCTATTATTTCAGGGATCTGGGTAGGTCACCAGCTGCTGCAGTTGATGTTTGCCCTGTCCGGCAATGCAGCGGTTGCCTCGGGCATGGAAGTCTGGGCCGCCACCTTTTTTCTGATCTATTTTCTGTGTATCCTGTTGTATGCATGGGGTACCTGGCACTCGAGCGGGGCTGCCAAAGCCTCTGTTAAGAGAATGATGGAAGGTGAACTCAAACAGATCACATATGTCGGCGTGGGAGTCCTGGCCATCCTGATACCCCTGATTTTCACCTTGATCATGTGGGGGGGAGATACCAACGGGTTTTTGATTTTTCTGCGCCTGGCTTCTGTGTGTGCAGGAGATCTGGCCATCCGGTATCTGATTATGAAAAGTGCTGTGTATAACCCCTTGATTTGATGATTTGAAATTAATTACAAGTGCTCTTTGTCCGGCAGGGCAGTCTTTAAAAGACTGCCCTGCCGGCGTTTTTTCAAGCAGCATGTCACAGTTTGGAGTTGAAAAAAACTGTCAAAGGATATAATGTCGCTATAAAATAGATATATGTATGCAGCACTGGCGCATAATTTGATGAGCGTATACAAAGCAGGCACAAGATTTTTTTGGTCTTATATGAAAGCCGGCAGCCTTCAACTAAAAGCTAACAGTTTTCATATGATGTGCCCGCCAGAATATGGGTGTTATTCTAAATTAGGACTAAATATGGCTGATAAAGGCAAAACAGATACCATTCTGGAATCTTCAGACAAAAAGTCTGCTCCACAGGCCAGGGTGAAATTTGAAGTTTACGGGGAAGAAATGATTGAAAAAGAGGTGAAATCCTCAGGCAACAGCGGCAGGATTTACCTTCCGCCCAACTGGGTCGGTCACACAGTAAAAATCATAAAAGTTGAATAACAGGGAGGGTTCTGTGGAAGAACTTATCATCAGAGAAATCCGCCTGGAAGATGCCCAGGCAATAGAAGATATCCGGGCCGCCATTTCCCAGCAGGATGCCAATGTTGATTTTTCGAAACTGGTCAAGCAGCATGTCTCCGAAGGAAACGGTACAACCAGTCTGGTGGCGGAAGTAAATAATAAAGTGGTGGGATATATGATTTCCACTACCCTGTATGCAGGATTCGGCATTCGCAAAAGTGCATGGATAATGGCCATCGGAGTACATCCCGATTATATGGGCCAGGGACTGGGTCTGAAACTTGCCAACCGGATCTGTGAGATCTACAAAGAAAAAGGCATAAAATCCATCTATTCCTCGGTGATGTGGGATTCCATTGATGTATTGTCCTTTTTCAAGAAACTCGGATTCAAACGCAGTGAATTTATCAACCTGAAAAAAGATCTGTGATCCCTTCAAGAAATTTTTACACAATTTCAGCCAGAGCTTCTTTTTTTGATGCCCCGGTCACAGCTTCCGGCTTCCCATCATGCGCGTTCAACATTTTTTCCGTAAAGACAAACCAATTTTAAACAGGGTGTGAGAAATAGTATTCCGCCTGGTTTCAAGGCGATACAGGCCTGTATTCAGATAACACAATAGGGGTTTTCCCCTATTGTGTTATCTGAATAAGTATTTTATAAGAAAACGGTGTTTGATGAAAACAGGCCGTCACAATGGGAAATATTACATGGTAAAAATTGGTGTACAGATGATGGTTGTGTTTATTCCACCTGCTGTGCCTGCATCCCGGGGGGATTGAATTGGAAGCAAAAGTATCCTTAGATGTTTTGATGGAAATTGTAAAATCCGGAGGCAGGGTCAAGACCGGCGTGGATGTGTATAATGCAAACGGCATCCTGCTTCTGGCCGGAGACGTATTTGTCAGCAAACTGAAACCGTTGGAGATAATAAAGCAAAGCGGCATTAATTCTGTGCCGGTCAATACAAAATTACATGGTGCCCTTCTGGATGGTGATGGTAACGAAATCAGCCTGGATTCTGTGGGAATGTCTCGACAGGTCATCATCTCCGGCAATGCTGACGTGCCTGAAACGGATTCCATATTTCCTGCTGCAGCCACCAATGAAATTGAGGTGCGGCTGGTTGAAATAGAAGAAAAAAGAAGACAGGCACGGCAAAAACACGCCGCAGCAAAAAAATGTATTAAAAATGTATTGAAAAACATAAAAGAAACAGGCGGACAGTTTGATTATAGTGAGGTTGAAAAAACCGTTCTGGATCTTACCGAATTTCTGATTGTCGGTCAGAATCCGTTTTCCTACCTTACCCAGGATATTTTCTCCTATGATGAGTATCTATACAACCATTCCATCAATGTATGTGCCATTGGTACGGCTGTTTTGAACCGGTTTAACCAGCAGTTTTCAAAGGTTGTGAATGACCATATAAGGGGTGGGGTTTCTGCTGATATATACAATCCTTTTACAGACGGTGCCATTCCGGGCGCCAGTGCATTCACCTGCTATTATCCCCATGAAATTGAAGATATATCCCTGGGTTTTTTTCTGCATGATATAGGTAAAACAATTGTGGCTGATCAGGTTTTAAATAAGAAAGGCCGGTTGACAGAAGAGGAATTCAACGAGGTAAAAAAACATTCCTATGAATACGGCAAGGCCCTGATTGCAAAAAATCACATCAGAAATGCCACTGTGAAAAATATTGTCTGCTACCACCATGCCCCGCTCCATGCCCATGAAAACAATTCCTATCCAATGGATGTGAATTATAGCGGGATTCCAGTTTACACAAGGATATGCAAACTTGCCGATATATATGATGCCATGACATCCAAACGGTGTTACAAAGAGGCAATCAACCCGGTGAATGTTGTAACCCAGATATTCAGGACCTATGCCAAAAAAGACCGGATGCTGCAGTATATTCTGCATGCCTTTGTCAAAAGTATCGGTATTTACCCGCCTGGCAGTATTGTGTTTCTGCAGAACGGACAGATGGCATATGTGCTTGAAAGCAGCGGACCTTTAGTGCTGCCGTTTACAGATGAAAAAGGCAGTACCCTCAAATCCAAGCCTGATCCTGTAGTTGCAGATACCAGTGCCAATGATAATTTATACGGGGTTGATAACAGAAGAAGCGTTAAATCCCCCAAAGATGTGTACCATTCGCTGCCGGGTTATCTGAGAAATTTTCTGGCAGTACAAAATTAAAAAAATATTCACCTGCCGGGGTGATCGCTGCCTGCAGTCCGGAGACCAGAAGTTTTACCAGAATAGCAGCTTTGTAAGGAATAAAAAGCCAAGGGCCTATATCCCCAGATAGGCTTTTTTAATATCTTCGTTGCTGAGCAGGTTTGCCCCGGTATCTGTCATGGTGATTTTTCCGGTTTCCATGACATACCCCCGGTGGGCAGCTTTCAGGGCCAGATTGGCGTTCTGCTCCACAATGAAAATGGTGGTTTTGTTTTCCTGGTTGATTTTCCCGATAATCTTGAAAATCTGTTTCACAACAATGGGGGCCAGCCCCAGAGAGGGCTCATCCAGCAGCAGCACCTTGGGCCGGGCCATAAGGGCCCGGGAGATGGCCAGCATCTGCTGTTCTCCGCCGCTTAAGGTCCCGCCGGCCTGGTTTTTCCGGTTGGCCAGGATGGGGAACAACTCATACACATATGCCAGATCCTGTTTGATCTTTTCCGTATCATTGCGCAGGAACGCGCCCATATCCAGGTTTTCTGCCACAGTGAGGTAGGGAAAGATCCTTCGGCCTTCCGGTACCTGGCAGATGCCTTTTTTCACGATCTCATCCGGCGGCATATAGGTGATGTCTTCCCCGTTGAATTCAATACTGCCTTTTTTGGCCGGCACTATGCCGCAGGTGGTCATGAGGGTGGTGGATTTGCCGGCCCCGTTCGCACCGATAAGGGAAATGACCTCTCCTTCCTCCACTGCAATGTCAATTCCCTTGAGGGCGTGAATATTTCCGTAATAGGTGTGTACGTCGGTGAGTTTAAGCATCGTCAGAATCTTCTCCCAGGTAGGCTTTGATGACATCGGCATTGGCTTTGATATCTTCAGGGGTGCCTTCTGCAATTTTTTTGCCGTAATCCACCACATGGATGACATCGGAAAGGCTCATGACCAGTTTCATGTCATGTTCAATGAGCAGGATGGTCAGGTCTTCATTGTCCCGGAGCCAGAGGATCAGATCATCCAGTTCCTTTGTTTCCTGGGGGTTCATACCGGCGGCAGGTTCATCCAGCAGCAGCAAAAAAGGATTCGTGGCCAGGGCCCTGGCGATCTCCAGGCGGCGCTGGGCACCGTAGGGCAGATTAACCGCCATGTCGTTCACATATTTTGCCAGGCCGATCTTTTCCAGAATTTCATAACTGTCGGCAACGGCTTTTTTTTCTTCAACTTTCTGGCTGGGGGGCTGCAGCATGGCCTTGATGATGCCTGAAGACAGCCTGCAATGGCGCCCGATCAGGACATTTTCCAGCACGGTCATGCCGTGGAACAGCCTGATATTCTGGAAGGTTCTTGCAATGCCCCGTTCTGTGACATAATTGGGTTTAAGCCCCCTGAGGCTCTGGGTATCTTTGCCTGGCGGGGTAATTGTCACAGCACCCTGGGTGGGTTCATAAATCCCGGTGATACAGTTGAAAAAGGTGGTTTTTCCAGCACCGTTGGGACCGATGAGAGCGGCAATCTGTCCTTTTTCAATACCGATACTCACATCATCCAGGGCCTTGAGACCTCCGAAGTTCATGGTAAGGTTCTTAACATTAAGTATGGGTTTGTTCATGGGTGGTTTTTTTCCTGGACGTTGAATGTATACACTTTGCGGACACTTTTAATGAGCCCGTCCGGTTTAAAGACCATGACAATGACCTGAAGGGCACCGAAGACCAGCATCCGGTATTCAGCCACAGCCCGCAGGTATTCCGGTAAAAGGATCAGCACCAGGGCCCCGGCAATGACGCCTATGGCTGATCCCATGCCCCCGATGACCACCACGCACAAAATGGTGATGGATTCCCAGATGGTAAAGGACATGGGGTTGATATACGAGGTTTTGGCGGCAAACACCACCCCGCCCATGGCGGCCCAGGTGGCCCCTAATGCAAATGCGGTGAGCTTGGTTTTGAATTTGTCTATGCCCATGGCCTGGCAGGCGATCTCATCATCCCGCAGCGCAATCCAGGCCCTGCCGATTTTGGAGTTCTCCAGGCGGTTTACAAAGAAAATGGTCATGAGCACCAGGGCGATCACGATGAAATAGATATATATCATGGTATCATGCTGGTCGAAATAGTGCCCGAAGAAGGTGGGTGGCGGAATATCGCCGATTCCCCGGGGACCGTTGGAAAAATCATCCCAGTTTTCCAGTACAATGCGTATGATCTCCCCGAATCCCAGGGTCACAATGGCCAGGTAGTCCCCTCTCAGCCGCAGTACCGGATAGCCGAGCATGACCCCGAAAAGGGTTCCCAGAAGCGCGGACATGGGCAGCACCACCCAGAAACTGAGCCCGAAATGCAGATTCAACAGGGCATAGGCATAAGCTCCCACTGCATAAAAGGCCACATACCCAAGATCCAGCAGTCCGGCCAGCCCCACCACGATATTGAGTCCCAGCCCCAGCATGACATAGACCAGGGCTGATATCATGATGGAGGTATGGTACATGGGAAACACAAAGGGATAGGCCAGGAAAAAGGCGGCCACCAGTCCGAGGAAGGGCCTGCGGAACCGGTCGTTCTGCAGCAGCCTGTGTATCATGGGGATATCATCATCAACCTCTTTTTTTTTCTGGGCCTCATTGCGCTGCAGAAAATAGTTCCAGACCATGGAGGCAAAAAACGTCACAATACCTATCCACATCAGGTTTGCCCATCTGAAATCAATGGTATGCTTGATGGTGTTGACCTTGATGACCATGATGGGGAAGGTCAGTATCATGAACCAGAAGGCAATGATCAGTGATTGTTTGATTTGGTTTTTAATCGCCATAATTAGTACCTGAATTTCAGTTAAACTTTCTGGGTATCATGTTTGCCAAGGATACCGGAGGGACGGAAAATCAAAATGATGACCAGGATGGTAAAGGCAAACACATCCTCGTACTCGCTGTAGAAATATCCGGTAAAATAGCTTTCGGAAATGCCCAGCACCAGCGATCCCAGCACTGCGCCGGGAATAGAGCCGATACCACCCAGAACTGCTGCAATAAAGGCTTTGAGCCCGGCCAGGAATCCAATGAAAAAATTGATCTGTCCCACATGGCAGGCGATGAGCACCCCGCCGATGGCAGCGGTGGCAGACCCCACCACAAAGGTGGCGGAAATGACATTGTTGACATTTATGCCCAAAAGGGCGGACATGACCTTGTCCTGGGCAGTGGCCCGCATGGCTTTGCCGATGCGGGTGAACTTGATGAGCAGTCCCAGCAGGATCATCACAATCACCGTGGTGACGATGATGCTCAGTTCCACCGAGGTGATGATATGGGCATAGGGTTCCCAGAAAGGAAAATTCGGTATCAGACTTCTGAACGGCAGATATTCCGGGGTCTGGGCCAGCATCACATAGTTCTGGAGAAACAGGCTCATGCCGATGGCAGATATCAGCGCCGACAGCCTGGGCGCGTTCCGCAAAGGTTTGTACGCGATTTTTTCCACGGTAAACCCGTAGGCACAGGAATAGACAATGGCAAACACAAATGCCAGGATGGCGATTACAGCAGTATTCCAGCCCCACATCCCCAAAACGCTTGCAATGATAAGGGCGGTCATGGCCCCGATCATATAGATTTCACCATGGGCAAAATTGATGAGCTGAATGATGCCGTACACCATGGTATATCCCAGGGCGATCAGGGCGTAGATGCTTCCCCTGGTCAGGCCCCCCAGAAACAGTTCAAAAAAATACATGGGGTCGATGAGAAGCTCGCGGACGGCAAAAAAACAGATGATGCCGGTTACAGCCACACCCAGTGCTATATTAATCCAACGCATGGTAATTCATCCTGATCTTTGGTAAATTTAGGCAAAATCGCTGTGTACAAAAACAGGAGCGCAGATCCATCATGGATTACGCCCCTGTTTTGTTTTTCCGTGCATCAGGTGTTAATTAACCTGCTGGTATTTTCCATCAATAACCTTGTATACGGAGAAACCCGCACCCACAACATCCCCTTTTTCATCAAACCCGATAGGGCCTAAAGGAGAGTCCACCGTGATTTCAAACATGGCGGCCCGCATGGCATCATAGTCCAGGGAGCCGGCTTTTTCAGCAGCAGCAGCCAGGGCCTGGAGGCAGGCATACCCGTTGAAGAAAAAGGTGCCGGGATCTTCACCGAATTTTTTCTGGTGTTTGGCAGATAATTCCTGGTACAAAGGATTGCCGGAAGTGTCGTTGGGACCTGTGGCATATACGCCTTCTGCATATTTGCCGGCCAGGTTGGTAAAATTGTCACCAATGATGCCGTCAGCCCCGAAGAAGGTGGTGTCCACCCGTTTCTTTTTGAGCATCTGAACGATTTTGGAAGCATCTGAGTGATAGCCGCCCCACATGGTGACCTCTGCATCGGAGCGTTTGATTTTCTGGACAATGGCGGTATAATCCACTGCACCGGTGGTCACCCCTTCAAACAGAACGATTTCCACCCCGCCCATTTTTTCAAAATTTTTTCTGACAAGTTCCATCTGGCCTTTGCCGTAATCACCTTTGTCATGGATCAGGGCCACTGTTTTGGCTTTGATTTCATTTTTCACAAACTCGGTCATCAAAATGGCCTGGGCGCCGTCATTGGCAATGGTTCTGAAAAAATTGGGATGTTCACCGGTAAAGGTCAGGGCATCACTGGTGGAGGCAGGGGAGGCAATCAGCAGATTGGCATCCTTGTAAATTTTGTTGGCAGCAATAGTGGCACCGGAGCACACATGGCCGACGATCATCTGTGCACCGTCAGATACCAGTTTGGTGGCGATGTTTACGGCAACTTCGGGCTTGCATACATCATCGCCCACCAGCAATTCGATTTTTTTGCCTAAAATGCCGCCCTTGGCATTGAGATCATCCACCGCTATTTCCACCCCCCTGAGGGCTGAAATACCATAGGGTGCCAGATCACCGGAGATGACCCCGGCACTGGCAACTTTGACTGTATCGGCGGCAAAGCCGGGTGCTGCAAATACAATCATGGAAAATACTGCAACTGCTAATACCTGGAAAAATGATTTCATGCTCTACTCCCTTTGTTTAGGTTAAATTTTGTGTACAACCACACCTACAATTTTAATTGTAAATTGGCCAACTATAAAAAGACGGGCCTTTTTAGTCAAGCAAAAAGTAATATCACGCTGTGTCATGCCGTGTCAATTTTTTCAAAATGGCAGGTAAAATGGCGCAGAAAAGGTGCCTGGTAAATAATCTTATACCCGGGAATATCCTGTTTATTTTCCCACACCTCTTTGATCACTTCAATAAGATAATCAAAATGGCTCTGGGTATACACCCGCCTGGGAAATGCCAGGCGCACCAGTTCCAGAGGTGACGCTGTTTCCCTGCCGTTTTCATCAAATGCCCCGAACATCACAGACCCCAGCTCCACACCCCTTACGCCCCCCTGGGTGTACAGGGCATTGACAATTCCTATGCCCGGATATTGGAGAGAGGGCATATGGGGCAGCATTCTTTTTGCATCCAGGAACACGGCATGTCCGCCTGCCGGCCGGACAATGGGCACCCCGATGTCAATGAGGCTTTTACTCAGGTACTGGACCGTGGCATGGCGGTAGACCTGGTAGTCGTATTCCAGGGCCTCTTTCAGGCCCACCGCAATGGCTTCCAGATCCCGGCCGGCAAGCCCCCCATAGGTGGGAAATCCTTCTCTGATGATCAGCAGGGTACGAAATTTTTCAGCCCACTCATCACTGTTGCAGATGAGAAAGCCGCCGATATTGGCCAGGCCGTCTTTTTTGCAGCTCATGGTGGCCCCGTCGGCAAAGGAGAATATCTCTCTGGCAATCTCCAGCAAGGATTTGTTTTCATACCCCGGCTCCCGCTGTTTAATGAAATAGGCGTTTTCCGCAAATCTGCAGGCATCAATGATCAGGGGGATTCCATGCTTGCGCAGCACAGATTTGACGTCCCGGATGTTTTTCAAAGAAACCGGCTGTCCGCCGCCGGTGTTGTTGGTGACCGTGATCATGGCAAAGGGAATGTTTTCTCTGCCGCTTGCCGCAATGCATTGTTCAAGCTTTTCAATATCCATGTTCCCCTTGAAGGGCGACTGGTCTGATGTGTCCGTGCCTTCGGGACACAACAGGTTTACGGCCACCCCGCCCACATATTCAATATTGGCCCGGGTGGTGTCAAAGTGGGAGTTGTTGGGGATGATATCGCCTTTGCGGATAAGGGTCTGGGCCAGGATGGCTTCTGCAGCCCGGCCCTGATGGGTGGGAAACACATGTCTGATACCGGTGATATCCTTGACAGTGGCTTCAAAATGTTTCCAGGACCGGCTGCCGGCATAGGATTCATCCCCCATCATCATGGCGGCCCACTGCCGGGTGGACATGGCGCCGGTGCCGGAATCAGTGAGCAGATCGATGCAGCAGTCTTCGGCATCCAGCAGGAATACATTCTGGTGTGCATCTGCCAGGGCCTGTATGCGCTGTTCTCTGGTAATGATGTGGATGGGTTCCGTGGTCTTGATGCGGAAAGGTTCTATAATCGTTTTCATGGGGTCTCCAGAAAAAAAGATGGTTTATGGTTTACAGGCAGTTTATAGATTATATCGTTGTTTGTGATTTATGGCAATATAAGGGCAACCCGCGTTTCAGTTACAGGTATGCTCCAGCAGGTCAGGCTTGTCTGGTTCTGTTTTTCAACGCTGTTTCCATGCGGTGCAGTCCTTTTTCCAGGATGACGGCAGGGCATCCGAAATTGAGCCGGACAAAACCGGGGGCACCGAAAAATCTGCCGTCAGAGAGCCCGACTCCCGCCTGTTCAAAAAAGCCCACCGGGTCTGTAAGACCGGTCTCAGTGATATCGATCCATGCCAGAAAGGTGGCCTGGATGGGATCGAGTCTGCAGCCGGGCATCTGGCTGATTTTTTCCATCACCGTGTCTCTGTTCTGCCGCAGATAGGCAATCAATTGTGCCAGCCAGTCATCGCAGGATGCATAGGCTGCTTTTGCCGCAGCCAGTCCCATGAGGTTCACGCCGGGCAGGGTGCCTTTGCATGCTGCCTCGAACCGGTGGCGTAAATCAGGATCTGAAATCACGGCAAAAGAACATCCCAGTCCTGGAATATTATAGGTTTTGGAGGGCGCCATCAGGGTGATGGTGCGCGCGGCAGCATGCCTTGAGACTGTGGCTGACGGAATATGGCAGTTGTGCCGGTCCAGAACAAAGTCACTGTGGATTTCATCGCTGCACAAAATCACATCATATTCCTCACACAGGTCTGCCAGTCTGTTGAGTTCCTCTGCGGTAAACAGGGTGCCGCAGGGATTGTAGGGGCTGCAGAACAAAAAGACAGCCGGTTTTGTTTTTTGAAACATCTGTTCGAGACCCACAAAGTCAAGGGTGCTCCGTTCTGCTTCTGTGACCATGGGAAGGGTGTGCAAAGATTTGCCGCAATGTTCTGAGACCGACAAAAAAGGCGGATAGATGGGGGTGGTGGTGACAATGGGCTGGTCCTGGCTGCCAAAAGCCCTGCAGACCGCGTTAAGGCCGGACACCACCCCGGGAATCCAGACCAGCCACTCTGTTTCCACTTCCCAGCTGTACAGGGACATGAGGCGCGCAGCCACAATCTGGTCCAGCTCATGGGGAACCAGGGTGTATCCCAGAACACCATGGGTAATGATTTTTTGCAGGGCAGAAAGCACTGCAGGCGGTGCCTTGAAATCCATGTCCGCCACCCACATGGGCAGAATATCGGTTCCCTCGTATTTTTCCCATTTCATGGAATGGGTATTGGTGCGGTCAATGACAGTATCAAATAAGGGGTTCATAAACAGGTGTGTTCTCCTTCATGTACATAAATATTTTTAATGAAACATACATCCTGATATGGCGCAGCAGTTTCTGATCAGGGTATACAACAAACAGCAGAATTTAAAAAGAGGGGGCTGGGGGATTACAAAAAGATTGAGAAACATTTTTAAACAGTGTATGGCAATGGGCAAACCCGTTAAAATCCCTGAAACCCTATATAAAAGGAGATGCCTGTTTTTATGTTTTCCTTTAAACTCAAGCAGAAATTTTTAAGTGTGATTGTGCTGGTGGTGCTCATCGTCATGATAGTGTCTTCGCTGGTGGTATCTTATGTGATTTATCAGCAGAATGTCGAAACAACCAATGCCGGTTTCAGAATCGGGATCAATACCATCAAAAAAGAAATTACAGATATTGAACAGGAACTCATAAGAAAAACCGGTCAGATGAACACTTTATTCAAGGTCAACGAGAATTTGAAGTTTCTGGCGGATTTCAAACATGATTATGATTTAAGCATGACAGAGCCCACTTATGTGGATGTGACAGCGTCGCTTTTTTCTGCAGCTTCTTCTGAAAATATTGAAAAAATGGCCATTTATGACACCAAAGGCGAACTGGTGGCATTTTCAGAGCAGCAAAAAGACGGTTCCCGGCTGATGGGGTATTATTACGTCAATCCTGAAAAAGCTTTCCGCTTTACCCGGATTCATGACAATGAAGACCTGAAAAAAAGCCAGTGGCAGACTGCTCCCGGGGTGGATGATTTGTCATATCCCCTTCACCAGGAGCCCATGACCGATTTTTCCCCTGTGGCGACCCTGGGCCGGGAAGACAACCGCCTGGCTTTGTTTGTGAAAATACCCATCCTCATGGATGATTACAGCAAAGAAACCGATAAAATGGAACCCCGGATATTCGGCCATGTCCAGCTGGTCAAAACCCTGGGACAAAGCTTTGTGACACAGATATCAGCGCTTACCGGCCTGCAGGTCAATCTGTTTGCCAAAGAGACGTTGTCACTGGGCACCCTGCCCGGATATACCCGGATTCAGGTTCCCGAAAAGAAAAATGAAGGTCTCTGGCAGCTGGAAAAACAGGAACTTGTTCTGGGAACAGTGGTGGTGGAAAAAGAAAAATACCGCCAGGGACTGCTGCCCGTGTATGCGGACCAGTCCTTTGCCGGGGCTGTTGCCCTGCTTCAGTCGGACAATACAGTGATGGACAACACCCTGCAGGTGGTCTATATTCTCATTATTGTGTACCTGTGCTGTCTGGTGTTGATCATTCCCATTGCCCTGTTTTTTTCTTCTGCCCTGGTAAAATCTCTTCTCAAGGTGAGCCGCAGCCTGGCAGATGTGGCACGGGGAGAAGGCGATCTGACCAGACGTATTGATATCAGTTCAAAAGATGAGATCGGTGATCTTTCCCACTGGTTCAATATGTTTGTTGAAAATCTTCAGGCCATGATCAAAAATATCTCCAAAAGTGCCGGATCTTTGAATACCTCCGTGGATGTCACGAGAAAGTCAGCAGGCAAAATTGCAGCCAATGCGTCAGATATGGCAGATGTGACCCAGGGTGTCACGGCTGCCACCGGTGAAATGAGCAGTGAGATTTCAGCCATTTCCCGGGTTATAGGCCATGCTTCGGATAATCTGGATATTGTGGCAGCCTCCACTGAGGAAATGACCGCCACCATTACTGAAATTGCCAAAAATGCGGAAAACGCCAGGACCATGAGTACCAAAACAGGACAAAATCTTGAAACCGCCTCCAGAAAAGTGGCACAGCTGGGGGAAGATGCAAAGCAGATTGATGCATTTACCGAAGCCATTACCGAGATATCTGCCCAGACCAATCTTCTGGCCCTGAATGCCACCATTGAGGCGGCCCGGGCAGGTGAAGCCGGCAAAGGCTTTGCTGTTGTGGCCGGGGAAATCAAGGCCCTGGCCCAGCAGACCGCTGCAGCAACCCAGGATATCAAAGACAAGATCCGCAATATCCAGACTTCTTCCAGTGAAAGTGTTTCCCGGATGACGCAGATTTTTGCCACCTTTTCTGATATGCAGGATGTGGTGAATGATATAGCTTCAGCCATTGAAGAGCAGACCGCCACCACCCAGGAGATTGCAGACAATACCGCCACAGTGGCCTCTGGCATCAGCGATGTCAACACCAGTATCTCTCAGTTTGATGCTTTGACCACAGATATTGCCAAAGATATGGAAAAGGTCAGTCAGGCAAGCACAGAAATGTCGGAAAACTGTACCCATATTGCGGCTGATACCCAAAACATGGAAACAGAGACCAGAAAACTGGATGATTTAATCCATAAATTCAAGGTTGAATAGGAAAATACAGTGAAATCTTCTGAAAAACTGGCAGCCATAAGACAGATAATGGCTGCTGAACAGATTGCTGCCCTGGTGGTGCCCAGTGCAGATCCCCACCAGAGTGAATATGTGACCGCCCATTGGCAGGCCAGGGCCTGGCTTACCGGTTTTACAGGCTCTGCCGGGGTTGCCGTGGTCACGGCAGACAAGGCCATTCTCTGGACGGATTTCCGGTATTGGATACAGGCCGCATCCCAGATCAGGGAATCGGAATTTGCGCTGTTCAAATCCGGAGAGCCTGATGTGCCTGAATTTTACGACTGGATTTTTGAAAACCTGTCTGAAAATGAAGTGGCGGCTATCGACGGACAGGTGATTTCCAGAAACCAGGAAAAAAAATACCGGGACCTGTGGGACATACGAAACATCGGTTTGAGAACAGATCTGGACCTGGTGTCCAGGATCTGGCAGAACCGTCCGCCCATGCCGGCCACAAAAGCCTGGGATTTTTCCACCCGGTTTGCCGGCCGGTCCCGGGCTGAAAAAATGCACAACATCCGGGAATCCATGAATGCAGCCGGTGCCGGCTGGTATGTCATGACCGGCCTGGAGGACATTGCCTGGACCTTTAACCTGCGGGGATCAGATGCCCCCGGCAACCCGGTCAATATCGCCTTTGCCCTCATGGGTTCGGAACATGCGCAGCTGTTTATCCGTCCGGACAAGGTGGATGAACAGCTTGCAGTAGTTCTGGCAGCAGACAATGTCCAAATGTCAGCATACAAAGATATCTTTTGCGCCCTGGGAAATCTGCCGGACAAGGCCTGTGTGCTGCTGGATCCGGACATGGTTTCCGCAGCAGTATTCCGGGCTGTCAACCCGGCCTGCCGCATCATAGAAAAAACAGGTCCTGCAACCCGGCTCAAAGCGGTGAAAAATGACATACAGATACAGCATCTGAGGGATACGGCAGTCAAGGACGGGGCAGCGGTTACTGAGTTTCTGCACTGGCTGGCCACCCGGGATGCCGGAGGACCGGTCTCGGAGATCAGTGCAGAAGAAAAACTGTTTAATCTGCGCAGCCGGCAGGCGGATTTTGTGGAAAACAGCTTTGACCCCATCATGGCCTATGGCCCCCATTCCGCCATGTGCCATTATAGAGCCACCAAAGAAACCGATGTTCAGATGAAGAACACCAATATGTTCCTGACCGATTCAGGGGGCAACTACCTGACCGGCACAACCGATATCACCCGGACCATCTGCCTGGGCCGGCCGACTTTGCAGCAGATCCAGGACTATACCCTTGTGCTCAAAGGACATATTGCCGTGGCAGACACCTGTTTTCCCCGGGGCACCAGAGGATTCCAGATCGACACCCTGGCCCGGCAGTTTTTGTGGCAGCAGGGCATGAATTTCGGCCATGGCACCGGCCATGGGGTGGGATTTTTCCTGTGTGTCCATGAAGGCCCGGCCCGCATCAGCCCCCATCCTGTGGACGTGGCCCTGGAACCCGGCATGCTGATGACCAATGAGCCCGGGGTGTACCGGGAGGGGGAATACGGAATACGCCTGGAGAACATGGTGCTGGTGACAAAAGCCCGGAAAACGGCGTTCGGTGACTTTCTGGCATTTGAGAACCTCACCTGGTGCCCTTTTGAACGTGAACTGGTGGACACTGCTCTGCTCACCGCCGCGGAAATCCAGTGGCTGGACCAGTATCACCAGCAGGTATTTGATGTCCTTTCCCCCCATCTGGAACCTGAAACAGCATCCTGGCTTAAAAGCAGAACCGCACCCCTGTAAAAAAATATCGGCCTGTTACTCAGTTGTCATGCCATACGGGGGCGTTACAGCTTATGGCCTGGTTGGTTTGATGGGAAAAATGAATTTTTTCAATGGATCTGAGATATTTCTGATACGTGGTCAGGTAAAAAGACAAGGGCCGGGAAAAATGTCTACCCAGGATGCCGTCCACAAACAACCGGCTGATAAACTGTTCATGCTCGAGCATTTTTTGTGCCTGGAAAAAAATGGTCTTTTCTTCAGGGGTCAGCTGTGAAACCATCTCCACAATGGTCATTCTTCCTCTAGGCAGATACATCCAGAAATAAAACAGGTCCAGAGAATGGATGATTACCATGACAGCAAGGTCTTTTGCTTCCGCGTTTCTGCCGGCAAAAAGCGCTTCCGGTTTTTCCAGAATTTTGAGTTCTTCGGTTTCTGGAAACAGCATTTCCAGTTTTGCATAGGTGTCGAACAGATCTGAAAACTTTTTGTTAACATCCCGCTTGCGCAGCTTCAGGTTCTGGAACCGGTCCACTGTGCCTTCTATCATGCCTGCGACTGTATCTGAAGCTGCTTTGGAAATAATGGCCGCCCATGTCTGCAAAACCGTGTTAATGGCGGGCACGTTGAAAAAAGACAGTATGATGCCGATGATCACATTAAAACCCAGGGCAACCGGTATGGAAAGGATACTTCTGAAAAAATTTCCGGCTACCATGGCTCTGGGAAGCCCGCGAAAGGCATTGTGGGCTGACAGGTATATGCCGTTGGCAACCGCCATTACCGTATACAATGCAAACGGGCTGGTCTTCATACTGATGCCCAGGGTGTTGTCCAGCAGAACTGTTTTAACCAGATAATCAAGAAGGGGTACGGAAAATCCTGTGAAAAACAGGGCATCTGTCAATCTGTCCCAGCTGACATAATTGTTCCATTTGGTCAAGGAGGAGCGTTTGATGCCCCCGCCGCCGAGAACCGATTGCAGGATGACCCTGAAGCCGGTAATGCCAAACCAGATGAATGCACCGAAATAAGCCAGAAGCCACCATTCTTTGGTGAGAAAAAAACAGACAAATGCCGGAACAAATCCCATGAAAATTTTCAGACAGTTTTTAAATCTGGTGTTGAGGGTTTCCCATGATTTCTGAATACCTTTTTTTGAGGAGTCGGAAAGATCGAGACTGAGATCATTTCTTATCTGTCTTCGCATGCCGCCGAGGGTAACGATATTCCCTTTTTTTTTCATATCCAGAACAAAGGATTCAAACACCCACTCTTTTTTTTTCACAAACATGATCTGATCAAGTCCGGGCAGCCATTTTAAAACAGCCAGCATCCATGTGAATAAAGTATGCATGTCTTCCCGGGAAAAGGCAGTCATGCGCTGGTTTACACTGATGTTTGCCGGAAGTATCAGCCTGTCTCCGGCAGTATCGTCAATGTTTTTCTGAGACCGGAAGGGAAGGGTTGTCACAATGCCGAATCCCATGCCGTGTGCATGGTGGGCCTTTCCTGTGGAGTCACTTCCGATCCTGGATTTTATGGGGTATGCTGCATACATGTTTTTAAGGGCATTGATATCATAAAGAATATTGAATAGTTTTTTCAACCGGTCTGATCTGTCCGGATAATCTGTGTTTTCCACACAAAAGATTATCTGACGGACCGACCGCTTCAATTTTAAGACACTGCCGCCGTTAATGGCTTTTTGCAGCTCATTGATGGAAAAAACATGGTCTGTTTTTCCGGAAACAAAATCTTTTAAATTGATGATTTCAAGACGGGTGACCAGTCCCTTTGATTCATACAGGATTTCGAGTACATCTTCAGGCTGCAGATTGTTCAGTTTAAGGGTGAGCCGAAAATCATAGTGGAGTGCACCAATGGTCTCCAGAAACCGGGTATGGGTCAGTTTCATCCGGTCAGGGATTTTTGACCGGTCATTTTCAGCAGACAGCGCAAAAATGTCAGGGTGCTGTTCCGGGTGTAAATAGGTTTCAATGATATCCCTGACACTGAAACAATCCATTTTTTCTATCCGGGCTTTTATCTGTTCCTGTTTTTGGGCATCTGAGCGGCTGAAGATGTCCTGCAGTTCCTCCACGCGTTGTTTCATGGCCAGAACAGCCATTTTGTGGATATATTCTGCAAGATGGGGAACAGAGGGCTGGCCCGGAGAGGAAAACTGCAAAAAATCACCCGGGCTGAGTGGTGCCATTGTAATATCCAGATCCCGGCACATATCATTCAGATGCACTTCATTAAAGGTTTTCAACAGGCTGAGAACATGTTTTTTTTGAAACTGCAGTATGGCGTGTCCCTGTTCCATGAATTTCACCACATGGGGTTCAGCAAGGAAACACAAAAAAGCTTCTGCATCGGCAAGGCCCCGGGCAACCCAGATGAATGAAATATAGCGGTCCCGGTATCTGGCTTTAAATTCAATGCCGATGCGCAGGTCAATTTCCATTATTTCTGCCGCTTCAATGAGTTCAACCACAAATCTGGGTTCTATATAGTGGTAATATATCACCCGCAGTCTGCGGATGCCTTTTATCCAGGCATCCATGATCAGATGGGTGGGGGATTTTCTTCCGGATGTATTGGCATCATGCACATGGTCGTCAAATGTAATCTGGTTCCATTCTTCAGGCATTTCCAGAAGGTGGTAATGGGAGAGCAGTTTTCTTATAACCCTGGGTTTGCCGAACGCAGCCAGTCTGAAAGTATGGGCCAGCTGCAGCTGTCGTGTGTTCTTTCCTTTGGCCCGCACCAGTTCTTTCATGATCTGCAAAAGGACCCGGGCCGTATTTTTGGGCATGGGGCCGTCAGCTGTATCAAGCACCGCGTCTTTCAGCGCCTTGAGCGCTGCCAGACGGTTTTCAATAACCCCCCTCTCCATGGATTCCAGCAGGTTGACAATGGCATAGGCGGTGTGAAGCCCTTTTGATTCAGCCAGTTCCTTGATGCCCAGGGGGTGGAAAAAAGGGTAGTACAGTTTTCGTATATAACCCAGTCTGGCATCTGCATCATAAACAGAATTGACAATCCTGATCAGGTCATGGTCCCGCTGGTCGAAAAAAATGGGTTTTACGGCAAATGTGTTCAAAGATATTCCTGAAAATTTGTGTGCTGCGTATTAAACCAAACGGTTTATATGAAAGCCCTCAACCATCAGCCATCAGTACTCAGCTAAAGGCTGACAGCTAAAATCTTTCTGCTGTGCCCGTCTGGGCACGGGTGTTATTACAGATCTTATCCTGGCAGGCGTATTTATTCAATAACCATACGTCTGCAATGTGAATTTTCATTTTAGTATTTGCCATATAAGGCATGATTTTTTATACTGGGTGCAGAAAACCCATCAAAAGACTAATCATGCAATCTTATCGAGAAAGCCCCGTAAAAGGAGTAAAGTGAAATATTTTCTGGTAAATTCCATAGGCCGGATAGACATGATATGCTGGTTTCTGGTTGTCGTGTTTTTCTGTACCTGTTCTCTGCTGTTCAATGGAGATTTCAACAAATCCTTTATTGCAGCCGGCGGGGTGGTGCTGGTGATGATTTTTATCGGATTGTCCATAGAGGTCATCATAGAAACGCTCAAAAAGGTTAAAGGGCTGGGTACGATAACCGGCTTCATCACCAATGGTCCTGAGCTTGTCTGTCTTGTTGTCGGCCTGGTTGTAGGGGATGTGCTGTTTGCCGCAAGCACACCCCTGGGGTCAAATTTCATGAACCCGGTTCTGCTCATGGCAGCCGCACTGGTGTGCCGGAAATTTTTAAAAACCATGAAAACAAACTGGCAGTACAGTTTGACATGTATTGTGCTGACCGCAGGGCTTGCTGTTTTGTTTTATACCATCTCCATTGCACACCATATTTACTGGGTGGCGGCCGGGATGGGAATAACAGGAATATTGTTTGTCAAGCGGCCGCCGGAGACGCAGGAACAGGCCCTGGAAGATGCTGTCATTGCCAGATGGTCCATAATTCCCGCAGTTGTCGTGCTGCTTTTTGCCGGGTATTTTCTTGATCCTGTGGTAAGTTTTGCCTCTGAACAGAGCCATGCCCCCAAAGGGGTGATCGGGTTTTTTGTGCTGGCCACTTTGTCAAGCTGGCCCGAGTTTAAAAGCTGTCTGGCCCTGTTAAGCCGCGAAAAATACCTGGCAGCCATGCTCAATATCACGGTGAGCAATATCACCAATATCTGGCTGGCGGTGGCAGGGGTGGTTACCTATGTTTTCATGAACTGGTCCTAATGGGGTAAAATAATGCCTCTGCGCTGCAGCAGGCTGCCCTCGGCCAGGAAAAGCCGGACCAGGGCAATGCGGTAATTGATTACCGCCCGGACTTCTGCGATCTGGCTGACCAGCAGATCCCGCCTGGCCTGGGCCACCAGCAGGGCGGTGCCCGCACCCACGTTGAACCGTTCGATTTCAGCCTGCACGGTCTGTTCTTCAGACCGCCGGGTGATCCGGGATGCAGTGATCTGCTGTCTGGCCCTTTCAATCTCATTAACAGCCAGCCTGACCTCCAGATAAATGCTGCGGCGCAGATTTTCAAGGGCTTCCGCCGCCTGTTGATGGGTAGCCAGTGCCGCTTTATGCCGGGCCTCTGCAGGGCGGTTTCCAACAAAGCGGCTGATGGAAAGGCCGGCAAAGACCTCATAGTCTCCATCGGACACAGACTGGAAAGCATCTGCAGTCCGGCTGCTGAATCCGACAATCCCCAGGTCCATGAAAAAATCCAGTCTGGGCAGCATACCGTTTTTGGTGATAATGGTTTCCAGCCGGTTCTGGTCCATGCGCAGACGGGCTTCAGCCAGATCCGGCCGCAGCTTCATGCTCAGGTCTGTATGGTCGTCAATATCTGTCACAGGGTCCGGATTTATGGCGGGATCACTGGCGGGCAGAACAGGATTGTTCAGGTTATCAGGGCTGCCGGAATGTAAAAGGTGCAGCAGATTCAGGCGAAAGGTTTCCACCTGGTTGGCTGAATCGATCAGGGCCTGTTCCCGCCGGGCCACTTCAGACTGCACTGCAGCCAGTTCATTTCTCGGCAGCGCCCCCACATCGATCTGGTGCTGGATATCAATCTGCTGTTTTTTTGCTACGGAAAGGGATCTTTCCACAATGGCATGTTCCTGACGGGCCAGGACATACTGCCAGTATGCCGTTTCGGTCCGGGCAACCAACGCCTGCACAAAGGCGGTCAATTCATGGATGCTGGCAAGGGTGTCAAGTTCACTCTGGCGGATGCTCACCAGTCCGCCGGCCAGTCCTGCACCCTGAAGCAGGGCCTGGGTGACTGACAGACTGATGCGGGTCTGGTCCGGATCAGGTATGTTTGTGATCCGGTCCCTTTCATGGGCTGCCTCGGCAGACAGCGAGGTACCAACGGGCAGTGTCCGGCGTAAGCCGGCAGCCATGCTCAGCCCGGTATCTGCTGAGGTATTTCCTGGATAGGCTTCTCTTGATACGCCCATGGCGGCGAATATTTCAGGGTCATATTTTCCTTTTTCCATCTGTTCAAAAGCACCGGCAATGACCGGACCAAGCTGCCGGATTTTCAGATCCTGGTTGTTTTCCAGGGCCATCATGACCGCCTGTTCCAGGGACAGGACAACAGGATCATCTGCTGCTTTTTTGACCGGCATCGGCACCGGGCCAGGCGGGTTTTCCAGGGTGAATGCAAATTGGCTGGTGTCTTCAGGGGGCTTCTGGATATCGGATGGAATATGGGGCGCCAGATCAATAATGCCGGTCTTTTCCTGATCCGACATGATGCAGCCGGAAACAAGCCATAACAGCATCAGGCACAAAATCGCCTGCCGGACAGGGAGAAAACAATAATTTATCATGGGCAGGCCTTTTTTTGATCCGGATGAAACACCGTGTAAATCACCGGGATAAGTACCAGGGTGATGATGGTGGATCCGGTGAGTCCGCCAACCACAGCCCGGGCCAGGGGGGCCTGGGCATCTGCTCCCTCACCAATGCCCAGGGCCAGGGGCAGCAGGCCCAGAATGGTGGTCAGACTGGTCATGAGAATAGGCCGCAGCCGCCGGCGGCCGGCTTCCATAACCGCTTCCGCCACCGGCGTGCCGGGGCCGGACAACCGGCTGGACTGGTCCACCAGAAGGATGGCATTGTTGACCACGATTCCCCCCAGCATGATACAGCCTATATAAGACTGGACATTCAGGGTGGTCTGGGTCAAAAACAAAGTGAGCAGCACCCCGATGACAGCCATGGGCACCGAAAACATCACCACCAGGGGGTTGACAAGGGATTCATACTGGCAGGCCATTACCATGTACACCAGTGCCAGTGCCAGCACCAGGGATACCATAAGTTCCCTGAATGCCTTTTGCTGTTCTTCAAAATCACCGGCCACCAGCAGGTCGTATCCCACAGGCCGGGGGATCTCTTCCAGACGGCGGATGACCTCCTGTGCCACCGAACCCAGGTCCCGGCCGGCTACATTGGCAGATACCGTTACCGTACGCTGCTGGTCCTTGCGCTGAATCAAAATCGGTCCCCATCCCGGGGTCACGGATACCAGGTTCCGGAGGACCACCTGCTCTCTGGATGCCGTGGTCAGGGTCAGGTCCAGAATGTCGTCCAGGCTGCGGTTTTCCACATCCTTCAGCTGAACAAAAATTCTGTGGGAGTCTCCGCTGGTGCGGTATTCCCCGGCCCGGGACCCGGCCACGGCCGTGGATATGATATCGGTGATGTCCCTGACACTCAGGCCCATGTCTGCAGCCTTTTCCCGGTCCACCTGAATTTCCTGCTGGGGGGTGCCGGCTTCCTGGCTGAGCTGTACATCGGTTATGCCCGGTACCTGGGCAATGATTTCTGCGGCCCTGGCTGCCAGAGATTCCAGAACATCCAGATCAAATCCCCGGATCTCCACACCCAGGCCGTCTTCACCCCCGAGGACCCGGTCCAGGAGAAACTGTCCCTGGGGAGCCCGGGTCCTTATTTCCATGCCCGGGATCTGCCCTGCCAGTCGCCGGCGCAGATCCCGGGCGATGTCCACATTGGACCTGGTCCGCTGGGTGGAAGGGACCAGAGAAAGGCTGATGTCGGTTTTGGCGGAGCTGCCGGGCCTGTACCCCGAGGCCCCCACACTGACCACCGAGGAAACTGCTTCGGGTACAGCCGGATACACAACGGATTCCACAAGCCGGCTCTGGCGGTCCACCAGATCCAGCCGGGTGCCCACCGCCATTTCTCCTGTGATCCGCACCTCTCCTTCATCGCTGGGGGGCAGAAATTCCGTCCCGATGTTCGGGATCAGCAGGAGTGATCCTCCCAGGGCGGCTGCTGTGATGCACAGGGTCATTTTGCGGTGATGCAGCGCTTTGGCCAGCAGGCCGGTGTAAATGCAGGACAGGTTGAGAAAAAAAGACTCAGACAAAGCAAAAAAAAGCGATATCCCTGACCGGGTGTTGGTGCGTTTTCTGATGCCCAGCAGTCTGGAGGTGAGCATGGGTACCAGGGACAGTGCCACCAGAAGCGAGCAGGTCAAAGAAAAGATGATTACATAAGCCATTTCCGTAAAAAGAATACCTGATACCCCCCTGACAAAGACCAGGGGCAGAAAAATGACCAGAGTGGTGACAGTGCTGGCCAGAATGGCCGGCGCAACCTCCATGGCCCCTTCCCGGGATGCCCTGTCCGGCGGTTTTTTTTCTTCATTGTGGTGCCGGAAAATATTTTCCAGAACCACAATGGAGTTGTCCACCATCATGCCCACCCCCAGGGCCAGACCTCCCAGGGTCATCAGGTTGAGGGTGAAATTAAAAAAAAACATCAAAGCAAAGGTGGCCAGCATGGAAATGGGAATGGCCAGGGATATGACAACCGTGCTGCGCACGGTTCGTAAAAAAAACAAAAGAATGAGAATGGCCAGACCCCCGCCGTATAAAACAGAGCGGGCCACATTGGCAATGGAGCGCTCAATGAAATTTCCCTGGTCAATGACCGGTATGATTTTAATCTGGGGCATGGCGGCATTCACCGCTGCAATTTCCGCCAGGACCCGTCTGGATACCTCCACCGTGTTGGCCTGGGCCTGTTTGCGGATGGCCACCCGGATACCCGGTTCTCCATTTACCCGGATGATACGGGTTTCTTTTTCATGGGTGTCTTTTATCCGGGCCACCTGGTCCAGGGTGACAGCAGCTCCTTGCTTATGGGCCACCACAGTGCTGCGGATCTGGTCCAGACTGGTGAATTGTGCCGGGGCCCGCAGCTGGATTTCATACAGGCCCCGTTCCAGTTTGCCTGCAGGCTGGTCCAGATTGGCCCGGGTGACGGCCTGGATGACCCGGTCCAGGGGCAGCCCCAGGGCCATGATCCGTTCCGGATCCAGTTCAATACGGATCTCCCGGTTGAAACCGCCCCACAGATCCACCTGGGCCACCCCCGGGATCCGTGAAAACCGGTACCGGATCTGATCCTCTATGAGCTGGGTCAGATCCACCGGATCCAGCCGGCTGGAGATCCCCAGCAGGATTACAGGAAAGCTGCCGATATCAAACTTGCGGATCCTGGGCCGTACAATATCGTCGGGCAGCTCATTGATTTCATCCTCAAGAACGGATCGGACATCCAGGGCCGCAATATCGATATCGGTTCCCCAGGCAAAACTGACCTGGACATTGCTGCGGCCTTCCGAGGAGTCGGAAGTGATCTCTTCCACCCCCGGAACAGTGGCCACAATTTCTTCGATGATCCGGGTCACCTGACGTTCCATGACTTCCGGGCCGGCCCCTTCATATTCTGTACGGATGGTCAGGGTGGGCAGCTCTATGTCCGGAAGCATGTCAATCTGCAGCCGGCTCAGGGAAACAGAGCCGATGACCAGGACCATGAGAAAGACCATGGTGATGAAAACAGGACGGCCGACACTGAATCCGGGCAGGCTCATCCTATTCTTCCTGTGTATGCCCGGATATGTCAGCCCGGTCCGGTATCCGGATTTCAGAGCCATGGTCCAGCATCTGGTGTCCCAGGGTCACCACTTCACCCGCCAGGTTCTTCCCCTGGACCTGGACCATACCCTGCTGGCGGATCCCTGTGGCAACCGGCTGCCAGGCCACTTTTTTTCTGTCAGGGGTAATTACAAACACCCCGGTTTCATGGTTCCGGATCACCAGGGCTGTTTCAGGCACCATCATCGCATTTTCCACCTGGTCCAGCACCACGGAAACCCGGACAAACATGCCCGGTTTGAGACGAAAATCCGGGTTTGGCACCTGGATTTCCACCCTGGCCTGCCGGGTCTGGGTCTTGAACACCGGTGAAATCCGGATAATATGGCCTGTAAAGGATGTGCCGGGAAAGGCATCTGTGGAAAGATCGGCCGGCTGGCCGACGGCAAGCCGGCCATAGTCTTTTTCCGTAACAAACAGCACCGCCAGCAGCGGGTCCAGTTCCACAATGGATACCAGCGGGGTGTTGGCGGAAACGGTGTCCCCTTCTGTCACAAATTTTTGTGCCATGAACCGTTGGTCGCTGCCGCCGGCCCAGTCTGCAAATACCGTTGTGTAACCCAGCCTGATCCGGGCGGTTTCAAGGACAGCTTCTGCTTTTACCACCCGGGCCCGGGCCATTTCAACCCGGGCCTCAGATGCCAGACTTTCGGCTTTGGCTGTATCCAGCTGGGAGGCGGAGGACACGCCGCGTTTCTTCAGTGTTTCCATGCGATCCAGTTCCCGAAGGGCAATCTCAAAGGTGTTCTCCGCACCTGTAAGATCGGCCCGGGCCACTGCCAGATCTGCTTCAGCCTGGGCCACTGCCTGGATATATTCATCATTGTCCAGCCTGGCCACCACCTGCCGCCGGGTTACCGGGTCTCCCATGTCCACGGCCAGATGTTCCACCCGGCCGCTTACCTTGGGGGCCACCAGAAACTCCGCACCCGATTCCAGGGTGCCGCTGAAGGTGCGGCGCAATGCCATGGGGCCCTGCTGAATCAATGCTGCTTCCACTGGTGCCGGCCGTGATGCGGTGTTCTGAAAACCCGGATTTTCCAGGTCCTTCCATATCTGCCATTTTTCCGGAAAAAGATAGATGACCAGGGCAAGGGCAAAGAGGAAAAACCATTTAAAAATACGGGTTTTCATTGGTGCGGTTTTTTTATCCTGCTGCAATCAGGCTATCTTGCGCAACACACTGGATGCCCAGGCACTGTCACCCATCCGGTTTTCCAGGCTGGTTGCCAGGCGTGACAACCGCCGTGTGTCACTGGCTTTTTCTTCGGCCAGGGTGTAAAGCTGGGCAGCCAGCTGGGTGTCTTTGAGCTGGATCAGGGCGGTCTGGGCCAGAAACAGCATATCTTCAAACCCGGTGAGCTTTTGTTTGGCTGAAATCAGAATACGGGTGAGAAAGGAGGTGTCAGAGGTCTGGCCCTGCACCAGGGTTATGAGCCGGGCATAAGATTTCTGGTCGGTGCAGGTGGCTTCTGCAGCCTCAAACAGGGCACCTGCTTTTTCCCGGTCCTCCAGCAGCCGGAGATATGCGCCTGCCAAAAAGGTGTAATCAGACATGGTGCTGCAGTTGTTTTCCGCTTTTTGCAGCAGGTCAGCAGCCCAGGCTTTGTCATTGAGCTTTTCAACAACAATGACAGCCAGTTTCACAAAATCGCTGTTTTCAGTGCTTTTTGTTTCAATATCCTTATAGATACTGCGGATCCATTCTTCATCCTTCAGGGTGGCGGCAATGGCATCAGTGAGCTCCATGTAATGGCTCAGACTCACACATTTGTCCAGAAGCATGGTATAGATCTCTTTTACCCATGCATCGTCTTGCAGATCATCATGGATGCACCATGCCAGTTTGATGAAATCATTGAAGTTCATGGTCAGCTTCTGGGCCTGTCTGTAAATCTTTGCCCCGTAATAGGTATCCCCGGTTTTTTCAACAATTTCATGGGCCAGTGCCCGCTTGGTGGCACAGGTTCTGGTTTCCTGTTCTCTGTTGATGAAATCCGCATACAGGTCTTTGAATTCTTCGCGTTTTTCCAGCTGAAAGGTGATGGCATCGGTCCATTCCTTGTCATCAGTGACAATCTCCTGGATGGCCTTGGCGGTCTTGATAAAATCAGCATTGCTTTTCACCGCTCCCTGGGCCTGTTTGAGCACCGCAACGGCCGCATCCTTATCCTTGAGATCCTTGGCCATGGCCATGGCCAGATCCACCAGCTGGCTGCAGGCAGGATTGGTGGCAGCGGCTGTCTGGAATATTTCAGAGGCGAATTTGGCATCCCCGGTGACCTCAAAAGCTGCCTTTCCAAGTTTCAGGTAATCTGAAAATTCTGTGTAAACAGATTCCGCCTTTTTGTAGATGGATTTTACAAATGCCTTGTCATCGAGTTTTTCATTGACGGTTTCCGCAAATTTGAGCAGTTCGTTACCCGAGGTCAGGGACTCCAGGGCTTTTTCATAGATCTTGCGGGCCAGTTCCTTGTCTTCAAGGTCTTTGACCGCACCCGCGGCAAGAAGGTCAAAATCATCTGCTGTGGATGCTTTTTCCATGGCCTTGGTATACACCGCCCTGGCACGGTCCTTGTCTTCAAACATGTCCAGAACCGATTTGGCAAATTCCACAAAATCCTGGGTTTTACTGCATTTTTCAAAGGCTTTTTCAACGGTTTTTTCCGCCAGATCCGGATCGTTGAGGTCCTTGGAAATACTTTTGCTCAGTTCCAGAAAATCAGAGGTTTTAACGCATTTTGTGGCGGCAGCATTGTAAATTTCCGTGGCAGCCTCTTTCTGGTTGATCTCCAGGGCAGCAGCTCCCAGTCCCAGGAAATCCTCCACAGAGGTGCACAGGTTTTTGCCTGCCTCCAGATGGGCAGCAGCTGCTTCTTCGTCCCCCAGGATATCCTGGCAGGCCCTGGCATAGGTTACAGCATCTTCCCAGGTTTCCGCCCATTCTGCTCCCTCTTCCAGCAGTTCGGCAGCCCATTCCTTGTCAGAGAGGCCGTCCACGATCTCTTTGGCCACGGCAATGTACTCTTCGGGCGCATCACATTCCTCTGCTTTTTCTTCCAGTTCTTCTTTGAGTCCCATGATTTTTCTCCTTTTATTGGTAATTTGGTCAATATCTGTGAACAGATGTTCAGGCATGCAATGCCAGTTTGTTGCTGGTTGATGATCATGCCATATCACAGAAGATATGAATGTGCAATTCTTAACCGTTTTTATCGATCTCAATGCAATTGTTCAGGATCTGGATATTTGCCATAAGCATGCCGGGCTTTCGATCGCTCTGTGCAGCACGCTGTCCCAGTGCCCGCCCCTGGTGGTGTCCTGTGCCCGGCCCGAGGTCTGCGGGGGCCGGTTTATATACGAACAATGAAGTGCGGCATCCCGTCCTCTGGTTGAAAACCATGCCGGCATCTTTTACCAGGCCCCCTCCGACGCTGACGGTCCGTTCACAGGACACCACCAGGGGCTCCCCGTTGAAGCGCATGCTGCTATAGCAAATATTCAGTTCAGGATATTTGTGTTTGAGGATCTCCAGGGTTGTGGTATGGTGGAGATAGTATCTTCTTGTCAACAGCAATAAATGCGACTGCTGGCATGTTTTTTGATTGTGTATGTATTTTATGTTAATTTATAAAGTGTGCCAGGAAATCGAAATATCTGTTCACCCCTAATCATGTAAGGAGGCTGTCATGACCAGCTGGATTTGTGACCAATGCGGATACAATCTGGAAGCGGATACCCCGCCGGAAAAATGCCCGAGCTGCAAAAAAGAGTGTTCTTTTGTGGACAATTCCTGTTATACGCCCGATTGTGCAGGAAAACCGTCTGATCCGCGGATTACAGGAAAAGACTGATGCAAAGGAGGGTAAGATGAGCAAAAACTACCGGATAAAAACATCCTGTCCCCAGTGCGGATGCAGTGGTACCACCCATCTGTCTGAAGAGGAACTCAAAAAACGATATGGTGATGTGCCCAACATTGAGATGGAATGCCATGAATGCCTGATGGCCATGGAAACCGACGTTCAGGAAGATGACCGTTCTCACAAAGAGTAGGGTCTGACGCCAGGTGCTGCAGCACCTGGTTTTTCAAAATTATGCACCAGGGGGAAAGATTCCGATGAACAGGCCTGACACAGATCTGCTTGTTTCTGCAGCCCGGTACCATGTGCGCACCAGTCATGTGCGCCACCGGATTTCCCCCCATTCTCTGGATTTCAGCAGATATCCGCAGCCTTTCAAGCGGTATGAATACCTGGATGAGACACAAATGGTCCGGGATGCGGCTGCAGAGGATCTGTCTGTGTGTGATGTTCTGGGCCGGATACGGCCAGATATCTGCCCCGTGGAGTTCAACAAGATCTGCAGTATTTTGCCCCTGGGCTACGGGGTAACCCTTGCGGACAGATCCCGGGGAATATTTTTTCGCAGCGCACCCTCAGCCGGCGGTCTTTATCCCTGCCAGTTGTACCTTTCGGTTACGGACATGCCTGATATTGAGACAGGGTTGTATTATTGTGATACGGTTCAGGGCCTGCTGGGTAAAATCAACTCCCGGCCCCTGGACATGAAGAAAATACTGCCTGGTCAAGGCCATGCAGGGGCATACCTGGTTATCACAGGTGTTTTTTATCACTCTGCCTGGAAGTACCGGGAACGGGCCTTCAGGTATCTGCTCTTAGATGCCGGCCATCTGGCTGAATCAGTGATGCTTGCAGCAAAGGCAGAAGGCATTGGTGCCCTGGCCGGGTATGATTTTGATGACCGGCAGCTGCTGCAGGGCCTGGATCTGGATGTTTCCTGCGAGGTTCCTCTGGCCTGCCTTTTTCTGGACTCAGGTAATGCCCGGGACGATGTGCCTGACACACAACCGTTTCAGCCTGCCAGACCGGTGCCGGAACCATTTTCGCCTGTCAAATACGAGATATTGGAAAAAGCGTTCAAATCAGGATCCGCCATTGTACAATCCCGGGAAAAAGATGAAAACCCCCGGGTTTTTCAGCACCGCCCGTCACTGATTATACCAATACCGGCAACTGATTTTTGTCCCGGGGCTTCTTTTGCCCGGGCAGCTGCAAACAGGCGGTCCCGCCGCAATTTCATTGTCAATGAACTGCCCTGTTCTGTGTGGGCTGCATTTTTCAGGCAGGTTTTTTCAGGCATTTTTTCAGCTCATGTTCCTGAAGAGACAGGGGCGGCAGCAAAAAATTTTCTTGTGCCGGCAATGATCTGTCAGAATCTGGAAGGTCTGGCAGATGGATTGTACACTTTTTCTTCTGATGGGTCACAACTGGCATGCATGCATTCAGGCAGCCAGGCAGACGCGCTGGCCCGGGTCTGTCTGGATCAGGCCTGGATCAGCCGGGCCGCGGTGAATTTTTTGTTTCTGGCGGATATTGATGCCGTGGAATCGGCATTGGGATCCAGGGGATACAGGTATGTGATGATGCATGCGGGCAGGGCAGGCCAGCGTATTTACCTTGCAGCAGAAGCGTTCGGTCTCGGGTGCTGTGGTGTCGGTGCCATGTATGATACAGAAGCGGCAGAACTTCTGGCGTTGAAAACCGGCAGTGTCCTGCTCTACGCCGTGGCAGCAGGTCCTGTGAAAAAGAAAGGAAATATGCCATGAAATGGATGCAGTTTTTGACCCCGGTAAAATCCAAAGATTACAGGGAAACTCGGCAGATGATATCAGACCATTCTCCTGAGGATATCACCATTCTGGATGTGCGCCAGCCTTCAGAGTATCAGGAAAGCCACATCCCCGGGGCTGTGCTCATACCGTTGCCCCAGCTCTCAGACCGGATGTCTGAACTGGATCCGGGCAAGCCCACCCTGGTTTACTGAGCGGTGGGCGGGCGCAGCCGGGTGGCTGCCCAGATGCTGTCAGGCAAAGGTTTCAATCAGGTGTATAATGTATCCGGCGGCATCAAGGCCTGGGAGGGCAAAATCGCTGTGGGACCCCAGACCCTGGGCATGGACCTGTTTGACGGTACAGAATCCCCCCAGGACTTTCTCAAGGTGGCCTATTCCCTGGAACAGGGGCTGCACCGGTTCTATCTGGATATGGCTGACAACGCCCGGACCCGGGCGGTGCTGGAACTGTTTGAGAAACTGGCTGCCATTGAGGTCAAGCACCAGGATGCTATTTTTGACGCCTATACCCGGATGGCAGATGCGGCTGTGTCACGGGAACAATTTGATGCCATGGTAAAAACGTCAGTCGGAGAAGGCGGATTGACCACAGACCAGTACCTTAAACTGTTTGATCCGGACCTGTCTGTGGAAAAAGAGGTGGTATCTCTGGCCATGTCCATTGAAGCCCAGGCCCTGGACCTGTATCAGCGGGTGGGGGCGCGCATGAAAAACGCTGATTCCGCAGCCATTGTCCATGGTATTGCAGATGAGGAAAAACAGCACCTGGAGCGGCTGGGAAAATTGATGGACACCGTGTGAACTTTAGGCTGACAGACGGGAAAATAGAAAAAAAAGCGGAGCATATCTCATGAAAAAACACCTGGTGCTGGTGGGTGGCGGCCATGCACACATGGTCACACTGGAAAATATCAAAGAATTTGTAAATAAAGGATACAAGGTTACGGTCATCGGCCCGTCCATATACCATTATTATTCAGGAATGGGGCCGGGCATGCTGGGAAAAACCTATCAGCCTGAACAGATCCGGTTTGCCACCCGGGATGTGGTGGAAAGCCAGGGCGGCAGATTTGTCCAGGACCGGGTAACCCATATTGATCCAGAATCCAGAAGCGTGTTCACCCTGTCCGGCAGCACGGTTTCCTATGATGTGGTTTCCTGCAACGCCGGGTCCCATGTGCCTATGGGCGGTGTGGGCACAGCAGGAGAAGATAAACCGGACAATGTGTATCCTGTCAAGCCTATTGAAAAATTGATGGAGGCATCAGAAAAACTGGAGGAACTGTTTGCCGAAAACAAGGCCCGGATTAATGTGGTGGGGGGCGGTCCGTCTTCTGCTGAGGTGGCGGGCAATGTATGGCAGCTGGCCAAAAAAACCGGGGCACATATGCCGGAAATTCGTATTTTTTGTGCGAACCGCTTCATGGGACGGTTTTCTGATAAAATCCGGGACCGGGTAAAAGCTGTTCTGGAAAAAAGAAACATCCGGATCATGGAAAACGCACGGGTGCAGCAGGTGACCCGATCGCAGATCACCCTGG
>Ga0102943_1000299_pt1 | contig 34182 bp, 30 predicted proteins | sample SalPonC_black_MG_FD_78174 | JGI IMG/M metagenome (GOLD analysis project Ga0102943, IMG submission 78174) | Salt pond soil microbial communities from South San Francisco under conditions of wetland restoration - Salt Pond MetaG... | ecosystem: Environmental > Aquatic > Marine > Intertidal zone >...
ATCATTCCACGGCCAGATTGAATTTTTCCAGGGTTTCTTTTGTGGGGATGCCGTTTTCATCCCAGCCCCGGGCCGCGTAATAGGCATCCAGCATCTCTTCGATTACGGCAAATTCCACCAGGTGGCCCTTGTTTGGGCCGGACGGAATGGGTTCTTCGTAAAAGCGCGGGGGCGGATAATCGTATTTTCTGCCGAAATCAGGAATTTCCCTTTTGTTGAACATCCGGTTCAGGTGCCAGATCTTTTCAGACAGGGTCAAAAGATCCTTGTTGAAATCCAGTTTTTTCCCGGTGGCGTAGTAATACAGTTCTTCATAGTAATGGGTTTCCAGACCGATCTCCATGTACTGGAGCCGGCAGGTGCCAAGGATGTCGAATGCCGGCCGCAGGTGCTGGGATTTGAGCACCAGGGGCACCACATTTTTGTGGTCTGCCTTGGGAATCGTTTCAAAATCCGCACCCTGGGAGATAAGATCATGGACATTGGCATCCTGGCTGCCGCCCACGGCATTGGCCACATCCGATCCCAAAACCCAGCACCGGCTGTGGTGGGCCCCCACATCAGCGGTCATGTAGCCCAGCATCATGCCCGGGGCGTTTCGGGATTCATACCCGGTCCACTCCAGCCCCTTGACATGGATGGCGAATTTGGCGCTGTCCCCCCCGATTTTTTCTGCGGCCTTCTGGACCCCCTCCGCCAGAATGTTTCCGATGCCGTCTCTTTTTGCGATTTTCTCCAGGATATGGACGATGGCGTCCAGATCCCCCCATGTGACATCCATGCCCATTTGTTCTTTTGAGATCAGGCCTTTTTCATAGCACTCCAGGGCAAAGGAAACCACAGCCCCGGCCGAGCAGGTGTCTATTCCGAGTTCGTCGCACACCCAGTTGACATGGGCCACGGCATGGATGTCGGCCAGTTCACAGTTGCTGCCCACCAGGGCCAGGGTTTCATATTCCGGGCCTTCCACATACTTATTGCCCAGGGCGGTTTTAGCCACCCCGTATTTGCCGCAGGGGATGGGGCAGGAAAAACATCCTTTGTCGGTGATTTTCAGTTCATCCAGGATGGCTTTGCCGTTGATCTTGTCTGCGTAATCGCAATGGGAGGTGGTGAAATTGCGGGTGGGCAGGGCCCCGACATCATTGCACCAGTTGGTGATGCCCGCGGTGCCTTCCGGGGTCCAGCCTTTAAACCCGGGTTTTTCCCGGCATGCGGCATAGGTCTGTCTGCCTTTTTTGAGCAGGCCTTTGGGATCGAACACCGGGATATCCTTTGTGCCGCGCACGGCAATGGCCTTGATGTTTTTGGATCCCAGGACCGCGCCGATGCCGGTGCGGCCTGCCTGGCGCCCGAAATCATGGGAGATGCAGGCAAAATTGACCATATGTTCACCTGCCTCGCCGATGGTCAGAATCTGAAACTCCTGTCCCAGGTCATTTTTCAGGATCTCTTCCACCGCAGTGGAGCCTTTGCCCCACAGGTGCCCTGCAGGCCGGACCGCCACCGTATCGTTGTCAATGAAGATATAGGAAGGCGCTTTGGCCCGGCCGGTCAAAATGGTGACGTCATACCCGGCATATTTCATGGTCACCCCGAAATGCCCGCCCATGTTGCTGTCGCCGTATCCGCCGGTGGCAGGAGATTTGGCGGCAAAATGGGTTTTGCCGGCTGCCGGCAGAAACAGGCCGCTCAACGGCCCCATGGCAATGACAAACCGGTTTTCCGGTCCCAAAGGGTCTGCGCCGGCCGGGTTTTCATCGTACAGGATTTTGGCGGTAAATCCCCGGCCACCGATATATTCATCCACCCATTCCTGTTTCAGGGGTTCCTTTTCTATGGTGCTGCTGCTCAGGTCGATCCTGAGGGTGTGTCCTGCATATCCGTATAGCATGATAATCCTCCGATTTTTTCTAGTTGAAACCCAGTGCATCCCGGGGACACACCTCAACGCACTGCCGGCAGTTGATGCATTTATAGGGCATGCCGTTATCATCCACCTTCACCACATTTTCCGGGCAGGCGGAAACACATGCCAGACATCCGTCACATTTTTCCTTGTCAATGCGCCAGGTGCCTTTGACAAGGTGGATGGCCCCGGTAGGACAGGCTTCGGCACACGCCCCGCACTGGTTGCATATGTCCACCTTATAAATGCCGGGATCGGGAAACCGGGCTGTCACCCGCAGCATGGCTTTGGACGGATTGATGATTTTCAGATTCTGCAATGAACACACCAGTTCACAGGCCCTGCACCCGGAACAGGTTTCATGGTTGAAGGATAGTGGCATTCCTGTCTCTCCTTGGCTTGAATGGTTGACCTTTTTTAACCCTGTCTGCACCATAGCATGTTTTGGACAGGGATGTATAACGCATTGTTTTCATGAGAGGATATGAACAGGATTCATAACTGCTTTGGTCCTGAAAAGGCCGGTGACCGGACCTGCCTGAAGGGACGGGCAGAATCAGGGTTCAGGCCATGCCTTTTTTCCGGTAGCTGCGCATCAAAGACAGATCCAGGATAAAAAACAGGCCCACAGGCAGCAGCAAAAAAATCAGGGTCAGTGCAGCTGCCAGGGACCGGTTGGAAGAAGACAGAAGCGGCATCAGCAGACCGGTGAAGGATGCCACCCTGCCGCCGCCCATGAGAAATACCAGAAAATATTCTGAAAATGCCACCAGAAAGACCACGCTGCCACCGGCAACCACTGCCGGCATGAGCAGAGGCAGCTCCACCTGCCACAATATGGCAAAAGGCCCGGCCCCCAGGTTGCGGGCACAGATGCGGTAATGTTCTCCCATGGTCTGGAATCCTGCCACAAGGGCACGGAACATATAGGGATAGCTGAATATGGCCAGGATAATTACCACCCCGGGCAGGGTGTCTGCCAGGGACAGCTTGATGAAAAAAAAGTGCAGGCCCATGGCAAAGGTCATGGGCGGCACCAGTGCAGGGGTGAGCAGCAGTCCTTCCAGAACGGCTTTTCCGGTAAAATCGTTTCTGGCAAAAACCGCGGCCGGCAAAAGGCACATGAAAAACGTAACACCAACTGTGAGCAGGGAAAACACAAAAGAGGAGGCCAGAGAGGAAAAGATCTGCTCTTTCTGCTGCAGGAAAAAGGCAATGCCGGAAAAAGAAAACGCCCCAGGCCAGACATCCGGGAACCGCCATCCCGGTGCCAGGCTGATGAGCACCAGCACCCCTGCAGGTACAGCAAAAAACAGCACCACAAGGAGCAGGATAAAATAGTGTTTCATAATTTTCTTACCCCGTTTTCCAGGCGCTGGACGATTTTGGCGTAGGCAATGATGAAGATGACTGCAAAAAAGAACATCATGGTTAAAATGGCCATGGCTTCGGGCCGCCTGGCAAGGTCATGTTTGAAATACAGATTGTACACATGGATGCTCAGCATGCCCGGCCGGCTTTCGCCCAGGACAAACGGGATGTCAAAGGAACCGAAACCGTATAAAAACAAGATGATGAAGCTGGTGTGCATGGCAGGTGCCATCCGGGGCAGCACAATGAAAAAAAAGATGCGCACCCCTGATGCCCCAAGCATGGCTGCTGTCTGGATCTGCCGGACATCAAACCGCACCAGCAGGGCCAGGACCAGCAGCATGGCAAAGGGGGTGCCTTTCAGGGTATAGGCCAGGACCATGCCCAGTCCCCATCCGGAATATAAAATATTGGGGAATGCATGCATGGACTGGATAATTCCCAGATAATGGGCTATCGAAGCCACTATGCCCGAAGGGCTCCAGAAGACCAGCACCACAAACGCCACGGAAATATGGGGCAGAATCAGGGGGATTTTGTAGATCAGGGCGGCAGTGGCCAGCTTTGCCGGCAGCTGCCAGACCTGGTATGCCAGAAAGGTGCCGGCAGCCATTGCGCAGAATGCAGATGCCATCGCCACCCCCAGAGAAAACCCGAAAGAGGAAAAAAATGCCGGGTCTGTCAGGATTTTTGCATAGGCATCAAGGGCAGCGCCTGCATGGGGCAGGGGAGTGAAAACACCAAAGGACTGACAGATTGTCAACATCACCCCGCCGCAGAACAGCACCAGATACGGCAGCAAAAGGGGGGCAAGCCCTGATATCAGTCTGCCTGCCCTGTTATCTGTCCAGGACATGTTCCTTCCAGCCCTGTTCCAGTGCTTCCAGATAGGCAGCCGGAATTTCGGGAACTGCCACAGCTGCCAGCTGATCTGGTTTCAGGGTGGCTGTGCCCAAATCCACAGCCTGGAAACGGTTTTTATCCTGTGCAGACAGCCGGTCCATGTCCAGGGCGGGAAAATCCCCCCAGTTTTCGGGTATGTATTTGGACAGCTGGGCATCCACGGAGATCAAAAAATTGGCCAGCACCATGGCCCCGGCTTTGTTGGGGGCGTTAAAGGGAATGGCGGTAAAGTGGGTGTTGAATATGCTGCCATCATCAAGAACAAAGGTTTTTACTGTTTCAGGGTAGGTGCCCTGCAGGATCAGATTCTGGGCATGGGGTGGGTGATAGGTCATGCTGAATGCCGTCTCCCCCCTGGAAAAAAGGGTGTCTAAAAATGCACTGTCTTTGGGATAGGTCTGTCCTTTCTGCCACAAAAAAGGGGCAACGTCATTGAGCCAGTCCCAGAGCAGGGGTGCTTTTTGCGCAAACAGGTCCGGGTCCCACCCGGCCATGTATTGTTCATGGCCCCCGGTGACCGCATAGAAAACATGGCGCACAAAGGCGGAACCGGTGAAGTCCGGGGGCTGGGGATAGGTGAATCTGCCGGGGTGTGCCATGATCCATGCCTTGAGTTCAGGGATGGTTTTCGGCGGGGCCTGTATCCTGGCTGTGTCGTATTCAAACACAAACTGGGCACGGCCAAAGGGGGCTTCATATCCTTGCACAGGAAACCCAAAATCATGGGTAATGCTGTCCGGATCCACATATTTCTGCACATGGGGCAGGCGGCCGGCAAAAGGGCCGAACAGCAGGCCTGATTCTCTGGCGTTTTTAAAGTTTTCTCCATTGATCCAGAGCAGATCGATGCTGCCTGTTTTTCTGCCGGCAGCTTTTTCATTGAGCAGCTTGTTGATAAACACCCCCGCATCCATGGGCACCCTTACCAGGTCAATATCATGGCGCTTTTTCATCTCTGCCGCCACATAGGTGTCCACCCAGGTGTTGACATGGGCCCAGCCCCCGAACATATACCACCTGACCTGAGTGTCCCGGGCCTGGTCCCGGATTTGGGCAAAGGGGGTTTTCAGCAGGGTGTCACCGGGTGCCCGGGCCGGCAGGGCAAAAGTGAGCAGAAACGGCAGTAAAATGATCAACAGCGTGGGAATAGGGGTGCATCTGCGTGGCATAATATCTCCTTTGGGTTCATTATAGGTTTATCTTTAAATTTTGTCGAAAAACACGGTCAAAACTTACACTTTGAACCGGTCCATCATTTCAGACAGGGTGGCTGCCAGACTGGACAGGCTGCCGGCTTTTTCCTTTACCCGGGAACTTGATTCCGCCATTTTTCCGGCGGAATCGGTAACCTGGAAGATTTCCTTTGAAATCCCCTGGGATGCCACAGAACCCTGGGCAACATTTTCATTGACTTCACTGATGCCTGAAGAGGCCTGGGCCACATTTTCAGCAATCTCTTTTGTGGTGGTGGTTTGTTCTTCCACAGCTGCGGCAATGGTGGCAACAATGTCATTGACCTGGGTTACCACCTGGGTGATATTGGAAATTTCCCTGGTGGTGCCGTCCGTGGAATTCTGGATGCTGTTTATCCGTTCTTTGATTTCCATGGATGCATCAGCGGTCTGGTTGGCCAGATCTTTTATCTCATTGGCCACCACGGCAAATCCTTTGCCGGCCTCTCCGGCCCGGGCAGCTTCAATGGTGGCATTCAGGGCCAGCAGATTGACCTGTTCTGATATGTCTGTTATGGTTTCAACCACGGTAAAAATCTGTTTTGCCGAGACCCCGAGTTCGGCAACCTGGCTTGTGGCATGCTCTGTCTGGTTCACGGCTTCCCTGGTGATTCCCCTTGCTTTTTCCGCATTCTGGGCAATTTCCTCAATAGTGGCACTCATCTCTTCAGCTGCTGATGCCACCATGTTGATATTGGTGGCTGCCTCTTCCATGGCGGCAGCCATGGAGGTCATGCTGGTGCTCATCTCTTCTGATGCAGCTGCCACAGAGCCGGCACGATCAGAGGTGTCCTTTGCCCCGGCATTCATCTGGTCTGAAATATCAGCCAGCTCGCCGGATGAATCGGTGAGGGTGTTGGTTTCTGATTTGATTCTGCTGATCATGGACTGCATGTTTTCAATGAACTGGTTGAAATGATCACACAGTTCCCGGGTTTCGTCATGGGATGTATCCACAATGCGCCGGGTGAGATCGCCTTTGCCCTGGGCAATCTCTTTGAGCATGTCAATGATCCGCTGAATGGGGGCCACCACCCCTTTGGCGATGACAAAATATGAAATTATCAAGGAAAATAGTATCATGCCCGCTACAACGGCGATGACCGAGATAATGGAATCAGTTACTTTTTCATTGATCATCTGTTTTTGTTCAGCCACCACAGCATCTATGTCATCGGTATAAATGCCTGTACCGATATACCAGTCCCATTCTTCCAATTTTCTGACAAAGGAAGTTTTGGGCAGAGGCTCCTCTGAATCGGGTTTGGGATAATAATAGGTGAAAAACCCCCCATCAGGGCTGCTGTCCCCTGCCTGGATCAGGTCCCGGACAAAATAATTGCCTTTTTTATCCTGCAGGTCCCAGTGGTTTTTTCCCTGCTGCTCAGGATCAGAAGGCTGCAGGATGCAGGTTCCTCTGGAATCATAGATGAAAAAGTATCCGGATTCGTCCGTGCCGTAGCGGATGGCGTTGATGCTGTTCAGGGCGTTCTGCTGCATCCGGTCTTCTGTGTATTCCAGGTAGACCCCGCCGCCGATGATCCAGTTCCAGGGTTTGAAAAGTTTTACATAGGAAATTTTGTCCACCGGTTCTTCAAATCCGGGTTTGGGCCATTTATAGTCGACAAATCCCGCCCCTTTTTGTTCGACAATATCAGCCATTTCCTGGAAAAGCAGTTTGCCGTCAGGGTCCTTGATTTCCAGCAGGTATTTTCCATTCAAGGATGGTTTAATGGGATGGTGGACCATAATTCCGTCTGTGTCCTGGATCCAGAAATAGTCTTCGCCGGTTATTCCCCAGCGCATTGTATCAATAATGTCTATGGCCGCCTGTTTACGGCTGGCTTCATCCGCTATATCCTCATTGCCTGCAAGCCCTTCAAACACCCCTGCAGCCAGGTTTACGACCTCCATCACCTCTTCGCCGTATTCTTTTCGTATTTTTTCCTTGTCCCGGGAAGTCTCCAGGCGGTCCTTGGCAATAGTATAGGCTGCGTTTGTCAAATCCCTGATCTGGGATTTTTTTTCGCCCATCATGCTGGTACTGTATTCTTGCACCGCCAGAGTTCCCTGGCTTTTTAATGCCCGGCCAAAAAGGAATAATGATACCCCTCCCACCAGGATTAATGCCGCGATAATAAGAAGATTTACTTTTGCCCCGATTTTTAGTTTCATGGGATATTCTCCTTAAAGTTGGGAAAAATGTCAGCCTGGAAACAATTAATAAGCGCCGTGCCGGTACATTATCACAGCAAAAGTATGAAGTAAATTTGTATCTGCTCCCGGCAAAATCGGTATTTAACAATGGTTGTGGTAACACAGTCTGCTAATAGGGGATCATTTCCAGTGTCACCTGCCGGTCGACTGCAAACCGGTCGTCCTGGCTGTATACCGTATAGGTATGGTTTTCTATGGCCACAACATATACGGTGTAGTGACCTGAAAAGGTCTTGTCTGTGATGCGGCCGGGACCATTGGTATCTTCTCTCATGACCAGGTTTTCCGGACGGGCCATAACCGGAGTGTCTGATGCCGGGGCGGCAGGATTCCGGCTGCCGCCGAAAAGGGACAGGTGCTGGTCGGGAATCAGGTTCACCGGTCCCAGAAATTGTGCCACCTTTCTGGAAGCAGAGTTGAAGTACACCTGTCTGGGGGTGTCGAACTGCTGCAGCCGCCTGTCCAGCAGTACCCCGATGCGGTCGGACATGGCAAAGGCCTCTTCCAGGTCATGGGTGACGCTGATGGTGGGAATGCCGAATTCCTGCTGGGTGCTGCGGATAAACCGGGCGGTCTCCATTTTCAGGTTCCGGTCCAGGTTGGCAAAGGGTTCATCCAGCAAAAGTACGGCAGGGTTGACAATCATGGCCCTGGCAATCGCCACCCGCTGTTTCTGCCCGGCAGACAACTGTGCCGGATATTGGTCCGCCTGGCTGGTCAATTGGAAATAGGCCAGCATCTGGTCCACCTGCTGGGTGATCTGTTTTTTTTTCACATGCCGGGCCTTCAGGCCGAACCCGACATTGTCTTTCACCGTCATGGACGGAAACAGCACATAATCCTGGAAAACAATGATCACCGGATGTTTTTTGCTCAACGGTTCGGAATATATCACCCGGCCTGTGTCTGGTGTGTCCAGGCAGGCAATAATCTTGAGCAGGGTGGTTTTGCCAACCCCTGAGGGGCCGACAATGGAGACCAGTTCCGTGGGACCCACATCAAAGCTGATGTCTTCCAGTATGGTATGGTTTTTATAGCGTTTGCTTACGCTGCAGACTGCAAGATCCATGGAATATCAGCCAGGTATTGTTTGATTTTGGCAAAGGTCTCAGGGTTCTGGAGGGGCCGGTCTGTCTGTGTGTATTCATACCAGGCCATGAAACACCAGGACAGGGCCCGCAGCAGGATGGTCTTTTCCATTACCCGGGATTTTTCCATAAGCTCGGAAAACGGCATGTCCGGGCAGGCACAGCGGTGATAGGTTTGCAGGAAGGTTTTTTTTTCTGCCGGCGTTAAAAGGATGTCGGTTTTCCACAATGTGGTAGTGGGCACCATGAAATGGCCCAGGTCCTGGTACCGGCAGGAGACCACAGCCTTTTCCCAGTCCACCAGGCAGGCCCGGTCCGGGCTGATGATAAAATTGCCGGAATTCACCTCGGTGTTCACCAGGCATAACGGTTCAGCTGCAAACAGGGTTTGGGTTTCTGCAGCCAGGGTCTGGACAGTGTCGTGGTAAGACAGAATCTGGTCCTGTTCTTTTTTCAGGGGATGATCGGAAAACCGGTGGAGAAGGCCGAAACTTTCTGTTGCAATGGCGGTAACAGGATCAGCCTGGACAATAAGACTGTCCGGCACAGGAACCGAGTGGATCCGGGCAAAAATGCAGGCTGCTTTTTCCAGGTCCCAACGGTAATCCAGGGGAATGCCCGGGAGGAATTCCATGAGCAGGGCCCCCCCTCCCAGGGGGTCGGGCCGGGGGTGGCAGGCCAGGGGTTTCGGGGTGACCCCGGAATCTGCCAGGACCGTGAGCACCTGGTATTCATAGGCGATCTGATCATCTCCCAGGCCCAGCTGGCTGCCGTGGTTGATGCGCAGTACACTCTGGCCCTCATTGGATGCAACCAGATAGTTGGCATTGTATTCCCCGGCGGCCAGAAATGTAACAGAAAAAGGGGGGGATACCCAGCCTGTATCGGAGAGAAACTGCTGTATTTGTTGCCCTCTTCCTGTGTCCGGCATGGCTGTATTACTCCCGAATGCTGAAATTCCGGTTGCCCAAGGCGGCAATGGAACTGGTTGTGATTTTCTGTCGGGGTTATACCATCTTTGTGGTCACGGGTAAATTTTTTTTAAAAATTGTCTGATTCTCGGCTCGCTGTCAGCGGTCAGGTCGTCGACCGTGCCGTCAAAAAAGATGGTGCTGTTTTCCAGGGACAGGACCCGGGCCGGGCATAAAAAAAGCCCCTGGACAGTATACCATCCAGGGGCTTTGGGTCAGACTATATAAACTGGGTGATTACACCCTGGTTATCTTACAGTCACATTTGTTGCAGCGGGTCCGCGCTGGCCTTCGGTGATGTCAAAAGAAACGCTGTCCCCTTCATTGAGGGATTTGAAACCCATGGCATTGATGCCTGAGTGATGCACAAACACATCATTTCCACCGTCTTCTTGTTCAATAAATCCAAACCCTTTTGCATCGTTAAACCACTTTACTGTACCATTCGCCATGTTGGCATTCTCCTAAAAAAATAAAATAAAAAAAATTCGCTTCGCACTTTGTAGGGATAAATCAGAGATTGGATCTTGATAAACACCGAAAAGAATGAAACATCTTTGTATAATACAGGTTTTTTAATTTATGTCAATCATTTTTTTAAATTTTTCAGATATCCACATCCAGCGCCCTGTGCAGCCGGGCCATCCATATAAAATACCGGTTGGGCTTTTGTTTCAGGTATGCTATTTTGACGGCAGGGTTTAAGATTGAAGGAGGGTTTTTATGAAAATTATTGACCAGGGGTATGAGATCGTCAGCCTGCCGGAGGACCTGCTGCAGACCATTGAAGCGGCAGGCCGCACCTGTTACAAATCAGAGGACAAAATCACATCCGATTCTGCTGCCGGGTTTGTGTCCCGGATGCGGGACCGGGGCCACCATGCCATGATTGAGTTTGGCGACATCATCGTCCGGTTTGTCACCAATCGGGGGGTGACCCATGAACTGGTGCGGCACCGGCTGTTTTCTTTTGCCCAGGAATCCACCCGGTATGTGCGGTACGACGGGAAAATGGAATTTATCCGGCCCTGCTGGTGGGAAGAGAGCACCCCGGCCCAGCAGGAAACCTGGGAAGCAGCCATGAAAGATGCGGAAAAATACTATCTGGAGCTTCTCAAAAGCGGGTGGCGGCCGGAACAGGCCAGAGAAGTGCTGCCCAATTCCCTGAAGACCGAGATCGTGGTCAAGGGCAATATCCGGGAGTGGCGCCACATGTTTGCCCTGCGGTGTTCCAAAAAAGCCCATCCCCAGATCCGGGCCCTGATGCTGACCCTTCTGGTTGAACTGCAGGACCGGCTGCCTGTGGTATTTGATGACCTGGCGTGTTAAAAAAACAGATCCGTTAACAGCAAAGACGTAAAGGCTGTCCACGGATCTGTCTGCAGATGATGACCTGAATGATGTATCAATCAGGATGACATGCATCCATCATCGTCTTCTTTTACCACTTTGTTGTAGCATTCATCACGCTCCTTATCTGTTTCAGAGGTGTTGTCACACTCTTTCATTTTATCCACAACATTTTTCTGGTCTTCTGCATCACAATGATCTTTTTTCTTTTGTTCTTCTTTTGCCATTATCCGCCTCCTTTGTTGTCAAAAACCATTTTTTTTCGGGTCTGTTTTGTAACAATATAATATACAGTGTAACGTTCTGCAGTAAAATGTCAACCAGGTTTGGGCTATTGAAAATTTTATAAAGAGCCTTTTTTTGGAACAAAAAGGTGTCAATGCCGGCCTGCGTGAATATACCTTGACATTTAAATCTCTTATGAGAATAATGTCTGGTCATGAAACCTGCATACAGGCTGCAGGAAAAAACAGTAACCATAAGGCGGCAGGCAGTTATTTTGGAGGACAACAGCAAGATAAAAATTTTGACCATTGATGATGAATCCTGTATCCGCCAGAGTGTCCGGACATTTCTGGAAGATTACGGATTTTTCGTGCTGGAGGCGGAAAACGGTAAAACAGGGCTTGAAACGTTTTACAAAGAGCAGCCAGACATTGTGGTACTGGATCTGCGCATGCCGGAAATGGGCGGGCTGGAAGTGTTGAAAACTTTGAACGGGTCGTTTCCGGATGTCCCCGTAGTGGTGGCATCCGGTACCGGCAATGTTGATTCTCTTGTGCAGGCACTGCATCTGGGGGCCAGAGATTATATTCTCAAACCCATACTGGACATGGAGGTGTTGTATCACTCTATTCAAAAATGCCTCAAAGAAAGCTGCATTAAAAAGGAAAACAAGGTATATCAGGAACGGCTGGAAAAACTGGTTCAAGAAAGGACCCTGGCCCTGGAACAAAGCGAACAGCGGTACAAAGCTGTTTTTGAATATACAGGCACTGCTGCTGTTATTCTGGAATCTGACGGCACTATTTCCATGGCCAATTCCCGGTTTGTCAAACTGGCAGACATGCATCGCGAAGACATCCAGGGTAAAAAGAAGTGGACTGAATTTATCCCATCCCAGGATGTGACCGCCTTGAAAAATTACATTCAGGCAGAAGAAAGCGCAGATGACTTTTCCGGCTCACCGATCCAGTATGAAGCCCCTTTTTTCGATAAAAACAGGCAGAAAAAATATGTTTATGTCAGTATGGGCAAAATACCGGGTACCGGCCGCCTGGTTATGTCTCTGCTGGATGTGACCGAGAAGAAAAAAGCTGAAAAACGCTGGCAGGGCCTGGAAAATCAATTGAGAAAATCCCAGAAGATGGAAGCCATTGCCACCCTGGCGGGTGGTATTGCCCATGACCTGAACAATATTTTGAGCCCGATTCTGGGATACGCTGACATGATCATGCGCACGACAGATTCTTTTACCACCACATACAGGCGCAGTGAAAAAATCCACAGGGCGGCATTGCGGGCTGCGGATCTGGTGAGCCAGATTCTGTTTTTCAATCGTGGAGAAGCTGAAGAAAAGCAGGTCTTCCACCTCCATCCCCTGATTGCCGAGGTGGTCAAGCTCCTGCAGGGGTCAATCCCCTCCACGATTAAGATTGTTGATCAGGTGGAAAAAAACTGCGGCCTGGTCCGGGCAGATGCCACCCAGATCCACCAGGTGCTTATGAACCTGTGTACCAATGCATACCATGCCATGGAAGATGCCGGCGGCATACTCACTGTGGGATTGCAGCAAAAACAGCTGACCGCCGCAGATATGATTGAATATCCCAATTTGCCTGAGGGACAGGGGGATTACCTTGTCATTATGGTCAGTGATACAGGCTGTGGAATGCCCGGAGATATTCTGGAACGTATTTTTGAACCTTATTTTACCACCAAGGAAGACGGCAAAGGTACGGGTCTCGGACTTGCCATGGCATACAGCATTGTTACCTCTCTTCATGGAGACATACTGGTTGAAACCCAGCCTGGAAAAGGGAGCAGTTTTTCTGTGATGCTGCCTGCGGTCGCAGACCAGAGTCATGCAGAAGCCAAAGACGTCAGCCCGGCAGTATGTCCGGCCGGCTGTGGAGAACGTCTGCTGCTGGTGGACGATGAACCGGATGTGCTGGACATGTGGAAAGAAGGGCTTGAATTTCTGGGATATGCACCAAAGGCATTCATCTCCAGCCACAAGGCCCTGGAATATTACAAAACCAGTCATGACCAGGTGGATCTGGTGATAACCGATCAGACCATGCCGGGTAAAACAGGGATGGAACTGGCAAAACAGATGATTGCCATAAACAAGGAGCTTCCCATCATCCTGTGTTCAGGGTATGCCGACCCTGTGACCAGGCAGAAGGTTGCAGATGCCGGTATCAGGCGGTTTGTCTTAAAACCGGTCACTGCACAAATCCTGTCACAGGAAATACAAAAGGTGTTGGCACAGACGTGACCATAACATGGTCCCTATTCATATGAGGAAAACAAAATGGTGCAGGTTACCAGACAATTTTTGATTCTGGATGATGAAGAAAGTATCCGCCAGAGCATTGCCGCGTTTATGGAAGATGAAGGATACAATGTTTTTCAGGCTGAGACCAGTGAAGATGCCCTTGAAATTGTTAAAAATAATCACATCGACAAGGCAGTGGTGGATATTCGTCTGCCCGGGGTTGACGGCAACACGTTTATGGTGGAAGCAGCAAAAATAAATCCTGATATGAAATTTGTTGTCCATACCGGATCTGCCGACTATATTGCACCTGAAGCTGTTAAAGCTCTGGGAGTTACTTCTGACTGTGTGCTTATCAAACCGGCCCTTGATCTTACGGCATTGGTTTCAATCTTGAACAAAGACGATGAAATTCCCTGATCCATGCAGATTCTGAATCCATCCCGGTGGTATCTTCATCCGGTATTTATATTTGCCTGTTCCATTTTTGCCCTGGCCACCTTTCTGGTGCTCACGGTGAGTCTTTATATGGAAATCAGGTCTGCTCTGGAAGTGGTTATTTTAAGGTTTCACATTGATCCCCAGATGATTTTTCCCTCCAAGACCGGCATGACCATTCTGGTGCTCACTCTTCTGATAACCGTAGTCCTGGCCGGTATTCTGCTGGCTTTTATCTATTACCAGAAAACAGTGAATCTGTTCCGGCTGCAGCATAATTTCATCTATAATTTCACCCATGAACTCAAGACCCCTGTGACCTCTTTGCGGCTTTATTTGGAAACATTTATCCGCCATCCTCTGGAACCCAAAGAAATCAAACATTACAGTGAGAACATGCTGGAAGATATCAACCGGCTCACCGATAATATCAACCGGATTTTAAACCTGGCCCGCATTGAAAGCCAGAATTTTGATTCTGAGGTGACCAAAGACAGTCTGGTGGAGCTTGTACAAAATTTTATCAAAAAAAATGACTCCATTTTCCGGGGATGTGATATTCAGATTTTAAATCCATCCAAAGCCAGGTTTGAATTTCCGGTTAACCTGTTTTTATTTGAGATGCTGCTCATGAACATTGTGTCCAATGCCATCAAGTACAATGAATCTGACCGGCCGGTATTGAAAATCGCATTTAAATCCCATCTCCAGAAGGTAACCATGGATTTTATAGACAACGGGATCGGGGTTGACCGCCAGGAGGCAAAAAAGATTTTCCGCAAATTTTATCAGTCCGGCCGGGAAAACCAGCAGCGGGTTTCCGGCTCAGGGCTGGGGCTTTACCTGGTTTCAAGCATTGCCAGGATACATGGCTGGCGGGCTTCGGTTTACAGCGAAGGTAAAGGATGCGGTGCCCGGTTCACCATCACCATTCCCCGGGCCGGCATCACCAATGTCAGGGAGAAAAACATATGGAAACGGCTGAAAAAAAGCGTGTTCTGGTCATAGAAGACGAGGCCCGAATAGCAGAAGGCCTGCGGCTTAATCTGTCCCTTGCCGGTTATGCCGTGTCAGTGGCCGCCGACGGTATTGACGGCCTGGACCAGTGGCGTACCTGGCATCCAAACCTTATTGTCCTGGATATCATGCTGCCCATGATAGATGGGTTTTCCATTTTAAAAACCATACGCCAGGAAGATGAAAAAATACCGGTGCTGATTTTGTCCGCCAGGGGGGATACCAGGGACAAAGTCAAAGGGCTGCGGTACGGGGTGGATGATTATCTGGCCAAGCCCTTTGATCTGGAGGAGTTTTTGCTGCGGGTGGAGCGGCTCATCCGAAAAAGCACCTGGTATGAACCCACCGGATCAGATGCAAACGCGGATCACGCCATGTTCCAGGGGGATCAGTACTGTTTCGGGGACAATCAGGTGGATTTTGTTACCTTTAAAGCCTGGTGCGCAGCCGGAGAGATCATTTTGACGGAACAGGAGATCACCCTGCTGAAAATTTTTATCGCCAACAAGGGCAGGCCCCTGTCCCGGGAAATGCTGCTTAATGCCGGCTGGGGATATTCCCGGGATACCTCCACCCGCACAGTGGATAATTTCATGGTGCGGTTTAGAAAATATTTTGAAAAAAATCCCAAAGACCCTGAGTTTTTTAAAAGCCGGCGGTCTGTGGGGTATATTTTTGATCATCTCTGATTTTTTTTGACCGTGAAATGTATGGCCACCTGCTGAGCGGCAGGACCTGGGCCGGAAAAATACAACCGGGAAAACATTCTTGAAAACGGTTGGTATGGCTGCCCCTTCCTGGATCGCGATTGGCCAAAATATCTCTTGCCAAATCTTTACTCCGGTTTCATACACGAAGCCACTGTTTTTACAGTGGCTTTTCCAAATACAGGGACAGGGTAAAATAATCCCATTACCTTGTCAATAAAAAAAATATTAGTAATGAAAATTTTTCTTGACATGAAACCTGCCTGTTTTATTTTGGTGCCATACAAAAAAAATGTGGGTGAGAAACCGGGAATACAAATTAAAAACAATATGTTGAATCCCGGTTACTGTGTGATCTTAACCCTGTAAAAGGCATGGGGTGCATATGGCAGCAATGGCTGGAACAGTTAGTGGCATTACTAATTATAATTTTTTAAAAAAATAATATAAGGGTATTGACATGGACTCTTTGATAACTAAATTCTGCTCAAAGAGCCCGGAAAGTGAAAGCAGCGGCAGCTCTCACGGACACCGCAACTAAAGAAAACATTCATGACAGTGTCGCACACAGTGCAAATCCGTGCCGGCTTTCACCAAAAACAAACAAGCAAAGAGATAAAGGAGGATGTGCCATGTTTACAAGATTCAGCGATATCGACAGATTGTTTGGAACCATGGATCTGCTGCGGCAGCGGCTGGACAGTTTATCAACCGACTATACCCGTCCTTACGGAACCAGATGGCTTATGGATGAAGGGTTTCTCCGGGGCAATCTGTATCAGAGCGGCGATGGTTTTGAAATGAGACTGGAGGTTCCGGGCATGGAAAAAGAATCTCTGGATGTAAAGATCCAGGGAAATTATCTGGAAATTTCCGGGTCCAGGGACCAGAAACTGCCCGAAGGATACAAAGTGCACAAGACGGAAAGGGTAAACGGGACTTTTTCCCGCAGTTTTACCCTGCCGGATGATGTGGACAGCACCCGGGTGGAAGCTAGCTTGAAGGATGGTATTCTGTATCTGACCCTGCCCAAATCAGAAGCGGCAAAACCCCGGCAGATCACCATCAGCTGATCCCGTTTGTAGAAAATAGTCATGGAACCTGATACCATTGTATAAAGGAGGCCTATCATGGATAAAAAGACTGAAATCGCCAAAAGAGACGATCAGAATATAGAAAAAACCCGGGAACTGTACGAAGTCCCGCCGGCTGTGGACATCTATGAAAATGAAGATGAAATTCTTTTATATGCAGACATGCCTGGTGTGGCAAAGGATGAAATTTCCGTGAACATCGACAACGGGCGGCTGTCCCTGTCAGGAGTACGGAAACTGGAAACCAGCGGTGCAGCATCCTGGGAAGAGTTCGGCAATGTCGAGTTTGTGCGGAATTTTTCCGTACCCCAGACCATTGATGTGGAAAAGGTGAAAGCGGAATTAAAAAACGGGGTGCTTGCCCTGCACATGCCCAAATCAGAGGAAGCCAAACCCCGGCAGATTGAAATAAAGAGCACATAAAAATGCTTGTGCGAAAACAAAGCCCGGAGATGTTGATCCTCCTTTGACATGCCATCATCCCCGACCGGGAAGTCCGCTCCGGGTGGCTTCCCGGTTTTTTTTCTGCTCCAGGCGCTGCACCTGTCAATTGGTTTTGAAAAGGTTTCCGTAAACCAGTCCCACAGCATACTGGCTGTCCAGATACGATGACCAGATATGCACGGGCTGTTTCCGGCCATGGTAATAGATGTGTCCTTCAATAACTGCCACACTGTGCAGGCTTTCATTAAAACCCAGGCCCACATATTTCAAGAATGCTTCTTTTACGGTCCAGTTTGTAAAAACTGCCCGGGCTTCTGCCGGCATGCAGGCGGTTTCCTCGGGGGTAAAAGCGGTCTTCATGAATGAAGCCTCAGGCAGGGCCCCGATTTTTTCAACATCAATACCCAGGCCGATGACCGGATCACGGCTCACGGCAGCAGCTGTATAATCACTGCTGTGGGACAGGGAAATGGGAACCCGGGGAAACTGCGGCAGATAAGGAGCGCCTTTTTCTTTGTAGCCAATCTGGATATCGGCCAGGGACATCTCCGGTTCCAGGACATCTTTTATCAGGGTTTTTACGGCAAACCGGCCGCAGATCCACTCCCGCTGTTTCTTCAATGCCCTGAACCCGTTGACCTGAACCATCTCATCATCCGACAGAAACGGCACCCTGAGCATGGGCTGGCTGAAAATCCGGTTTTTTATGGAGTGGCCATCCGGCTGCATCCCTGAATGAAACACCGCCTCCTGGATATCGGGTATTTTCATGGTCTGAACAATAATCGGTTTTTCAGCGTGTCCGGGCAGCCCGATGGAACGTCTGTGATGGATGTCGTTATATGTCATGGCGAAAAACTGGGCCTCCAGGATTGATTTTGAAAATCATTGCCCAATTGCCGGAAAATGTCAAATCATCGGCATTTTTTTTTGGAAAGGATGAAGGGAGAGTTGCCGGGGGCGGTGTGCGGACCGCCCCCGGGAAAATCCATGACCAAACAATTGCATGGCACGGATCAGTGTCTATTTTACCAGGGCCTTGTGGCTGTCAATCAGATTTCCCACCACATCGGAATCCGCCAGGGTGGAAATATCTCCCAGCTGGTCGAATTCATTGGTGGCGATTTTGCGCAGAATACGCCGCATGATTTTGCCGGAACGTGTCTTGGGCAGGGACGGGGCAAAATTGATGATATCCGGCGTGGCAATGGGACCGATCTCTTTTCTCACGTGCTGTTTGAGTTCTGCGAGCAGTTCCGGGGTGGGCACGGCACTCACATTCAGGGTGACAAAGGCGTATATGCCCTGGCCCTTGATGTCGTGGGGAAACCCGATGACCGCGGCTTCAGCCACCTCAGGGTGGCTTACCAGAGCGGATTCCACCTCAGCCGTGCCCATGCGGTGGCCTGATACATTGATGACATCATCCACCCGGCCCGTTATCCAGAAATATCCGTCTTCATCCCGGCGGCATCCGTCTCCGGCAAAATAGTACCCGTCAAACATCTGGAAATATACCTTTTCAAACCTGTCGTGGTTGTTGTACACGGTGCGCATCTGGCCGGGCCATGGTTCCTTGAGGGCCAGTATTCCGTCGCAGGCACCTTCCAGTTCTTTTCCCTCTTCATTGAGCAGCACAGGTTTAACCCCGAAAAAAGGCAGGGTTGCGGATCCGGGTTTCTGGTCAATGGCATAGGGTAAAGGAGATATCATGATGCCCCCGGTTTCGGTCTGCCACCAGGTGTCCACAATGGGGCAGCGGTTTTTGCCCACATGGGTGTGGTACCAGCGCCAGGCCTCTGGATTGATGGGTTCCCCCACCGACCCCAGAAGCCGCAGAGAAGACAGATCATATTTTTCCACCCATTTTTCTCCCTGGGCCATGAGTGCCCGGATGGCAGTGGGGGCGGTGTAAAACTGGTTCACCTGCCATTTGTCCACCGTGGCCCAGAACCGGCCCGGATCCGGATAGGTGGGCACCCCTTCGAACATCAGACTGGTGGCACCCTGGGAAAGGGGACCATAGACAATATAGGAGTGGCCCGTGACCCAGCCGATATCTGCGGTGCACCAGTAAATGTCTCCGTCATGGTAGTCAAAGATATATTTGAAGGTGGTCCCGGTATAGACCATGTACCCGCCCACATTGTGCTGGACCCCTTTGGGTTTTCCTGTGGAGCCTGAGGTGTACAGGATAAACAGGGGATCTTCCGCATCCATCCATTCCACAGGGCATTCAGGTGACTGGGCATCAGCGGCCTCATGCCACCACACATCCCGTTTGGGAATCATGTCGATGGCAGTTCCGGTGCGTTTCACCACAAAACAGGTGTCCACCTGGTGGCCCCGGTCCCTGCACAGGGCCATGGCCCGGTCAGCCGCAGTTTTCAAGGGAACTGCCTTGGCCCCGCGCATCACCCCGTCCGTGGTCACCAAAACCTTGCACAGGCTGTCCTCGATTCGGTCTGCCAGGGCTTCGGCAGAAAACCCGCCGAACACAATGGAATGAATCGCCCCGATCCGGGCACAGGCGAGCATGGTGGCGGCCAGTTCCGGAACCATGGGCATGTAAATGGCCACCCGGTCTCCTTTTTCCACCCCTTTTTCCTTGAGGGCATTGGCAAACCGGCATACCTTTTCATGGAGCTGTCCGTAGGAGATGGTCAGATCTTCTCCCACCTGGTTGCCTTCCCAGATCAAAGCGGTCTGGTCTTTTCGTTGAGGCAGGTGCCGGTCCAGGCAATTGTAGGCTATGTTGGTCTTTCCGTTGATAAACCACTGAATGGAGACGGGGCCTTTGGACAGATGAAAATTGTATTCCCTGACAACATCCCATTTCTTTTCCCAGTAAAAATTTTCTGCCATGCCGGCCCAGAAAGTATCCGGATCTTCCAGGGATTGTTTGTACAAGGCCTGGTATTCATCCATGGTTTTTATCCAGGCGGTTTTCCGAAATTCGTCAGGGGCATGAAATGTGTACTCGGTCATGATAATCTCCTTTTCCAGATGAGGGGCAGCGAAAATAAGGGGTTATGAAGTTCAGACACAGCAGCAGTCCGGGGTATGTGTATCAGTTTTTTGCAGGCACCGGCACCCCCAGAAACGGGGTTTGGGTGCTGGTTTCAGGCGCCTTTGTCACCAGAGCCAGCACTGCGCCGATCAGCAGCAGGGCTGCTGCCAGGATATATGCCATTGCCGGGCTGTTGGTGTAGGCCACGATCATCTGAGATACCCGGGGAAAGATAAACCCGCCCACACCCCAGGCGGAAAACACCAGGCCGTAGTTGACCCCGAAATTTTTCAGTCCGAAAAAATCCTTGGTAACGGATGGAAAAAGAGACAGGTTGGTGCCGTAGTTAAATCCAATGAAGCTTGCAGCCAGCACCAGGAGAATGACCTGGTCAGGTGCGATGAACATAAGGGAAAAAATAATAAGGGCCTGGAAGCTGAGCATGATAAACAGGGTGTTGGCCCGGCCGATTTTGTCGGACAACATTCCTGCGACCACCCGTCCCGAGGCATTGCCTACCGCCATGAGTGCCACCACGATCCAGGCCATGGTCCCCATGCCGGATTTCGCCATGCCGGCCACACTGCCGATGATCATCAGCCCTGCTCCAGACCCTACGCAGAACATGATCCACAGTTTGAAAAAGGTGCCGGTTTTCATCATTTCCGCCGGAGAAAAATCAATGCCCGCGGGTGCGGCAGGTGTTGTGGCCGTGGCCCGGGCATCCGGATGCACATATCCTGCCGGCGGGTTGATCAGAAACTGGGCCAGAAAACAGACCACCACCAGAAAGGCCACCCCGAAAATGAGCATGGACTGGCTCAGTCCGAACCGGGAAATCAGCCAGGTGCCCAGAGGGGCGATATACACAGATGCCAGGCCGAATCCCGCCACCACAATGCCGGCGATCATGCCGGTTTTTGCCGGGGGGAACCATTTGATGGCCGGTGGGGTGGCAGATGCATACCCAAACCCGAGACCAGCACCCATGAGGACCCCGAATCCCAGGATCCAGACGATCCAGGAGGTGGAAAATGCAATGAGAATAAGGCCGGCCCCGGTCAGGACACCCCCTATGATGGCTGTCATTTTTGGTCCTGTTTTGTCCTGGACCCGCCCGGCCAGAATCATGGCAAAGGCAAATACCAGACAGCACACAGCATATGGGTCGTTCAGAGCGGCCAGGCTCCAGTCAAAGCGGCCGTCTCCTGCGACAATAGATTCTTTTATGGATTCTTTGAAAATACTCCAGGTGTATAAAATACCCAGGGCCAGGTTGATGCCCAGTCCGGCAAATGTGACCCGCCATCCAATGTTTTTTACCTCTTTCATGATGTACTCCTTGTTGAAAACTGGTTTGCGGTGCAGGTACCATGTTTTTGCCTGCGTCCTGAAAGTCATTCATTTTTTATAAGAGCAATCAGCGTGCCACAGGATAAATATTCTTTAATATATTGATTTAATTAGATAATTTATATGAAATGGGTAATTCTGCCAAGGCGGGGGTTCTACAACAAAAATTGTACAAAACAGGGGGTCTGCACATACAGAGGGGTGGGGCAAAGGATATGGGCTGCATTACAACCATGGTTGTGGATACAACCCTGGTTGTGACATTTTCGGGTTTCTGCCGGCGGAACCCCGGGGTCGGCTAGCACAAACCAGCCCCCTTACATCTGCACCGGTGTGCCCATTATTTTCGTATCTTCTGGAGCCGCTTGCTCAAGGCCTGCTGGGAGATGCCCAGGATTTTGGCGGCAGCCGACTGGTTGCCCCCGGCCTGTTCCATGGCTTTTTCCACCAGGAGATTGGACGCCTGTTTCAGAGTGGGCAGGTTTTTGCCGGTTTCCAGGGCATGGGAGCCGTCCCCGGAGGTGTCTTTTTTTTGGATCAGATCCAGTCCCTTAAACAGGTCCGCGGTGATGGGACCTTTTTTATACCGGGACAGGGCATCATGGACCATGGATTTGAGTTCCCTGATATTGCCCTTGAAAGGATAAGATTCCATCTGTTCAATCAAGGTCTTGGGAATATCAGGAATGGGTTTTTCCAGCTCCACCGCTGCCTGGCACACAAATCGGTCCAGCAGAAGGGGCAGGTCCAAAAGACGTTCCCGCAGGGGCGGCAGGGTCAGGGTATGTGTGGAGAGGCGGTAAATGAGATCTTTTCGGAATTTTCCCTGCTTTTCCAGGGCCCAGAGATCCTGGTTGGTGGAGGTGATGATCCGGGCATCGGAGTGTCGGGTTTTATCAGATCCCAGGGCCAGGTAGTCACCCTCCTGGAGCAGGCGCAGCAGTTTGACCTGGGAGGTCATGGCCAGGTCTCCTATTTCATCCAGAAACAGGGTGCCGCCGGCTGCCTGTTCAATGAGGCCGGACCGGGCTTTGTCCGCACCGGTGAAGGCCCCGGGCACATGGCCGAACAGGGTGTCGGAAAACACATTGTCATCCAGGCCGGCCACATTCACCACCACCAGTCTGCCTTTGCGGCTGCTCAGATCGTGGATGCACTGGCCGATCAGTTCCTTGCCCACCCCGGTCTCACCGCAGATAAGCACTGGCTGCAGGGACGGGGCAATAGCTTCCACATAATGGAAAATGGCATGCATTTTCCTGTCCTGGGTGATGATGTGCCGGAAAGCGGCCGGATTTTTGATCTGGGCGAACAGGTCCTGGTGCAACGGCTTTTTGCCGGTCTCCCCGGTCTCTTCCATGGCCAGGGCCTGCTTGACCGCTGCCACCAGCCGGTCTTCCTCCACCGGTTTGACCACATAATCCAGGGCCCCGATTTTCATGCACTGCACAGCCGTGTCCACTTCAATGGTGCCGGTGAGCACAATCACGGGAATCCGCGGCCAGGTTTTCCGGATAATCTTGAGGAGCCTGCCCCCGTTGATGTGGGGCATGTTCAGGTCCAGGAGAATGAGGCAGGGGATCTCCCGCTCCATGTGACGGATCACATCTCGGGCATCATTGATGGTGATGATATTGGCAAACCCGGCCATACGCAGCGTGGTGTCCACTGCCACCAGGATTTCAGGTTCATCATCCACTACCAGGATGGGTTTATCCATTGCCGTATTGTCCATGTTCTTTTTATAATTTATTTTTCTTTGCAGGGCAAGCGGATACTGGCGGTAAACCCCAGCCCCGGCTCAGATGAAAATTCCAGAATTCCCTGGAGATCGGAGATAATTTTTTCCGAAATAAAAAGTCCCAGCCCGGTGCCGCCGTCATCCCTGCGGGTGGTGAAAAAAGGGTCGGTTATTTTTTCCAGTATTTCGGGGGGCACTCCCGGACCGGTGTCGGAAATATCTATGAACACCACGTTTTTGTGCTGGTTTGTCCCTGTTTTGATCTTAATGGCCTGGTCAGGCTTTTCAAGGGCCTGGGCTGCATTCACCAGCAGGTTGATGATCACCTGCTGCAGTTTCTGAAAATCTCCGGACACCTGGGGCAGGTTTTTTCCATAAATGACCGACACCCGGGAGGTGGCTTTTTTGAGCACGGTATGGGTCAGGTCCAACGATTTTTCCACTACCTGGTTGATGTTGATCTCCCGGGTGTTTTTCTGGTCCCGGCTGTCTGCCGGCCGGGAAAAGTCCTTGAGATCGGAAATGATCTGTTTGATCCGCGCTGATGAATCCAGAATGGCTGCCAGCATGAGCTGGATGCGGCTGCGCAGGTCCGGGTAGGCCATATTGCAGACCCGGGCATCAGGATGCCGGGCAAAGTGGTCATCCAGCACCGGAATAAAGGCTTCAAAAGATTTTTTCAGGTTCGGGGCGTTGAGCATCAGGGTGGTGGCTGGATTGTTCACCTCATGGGCAACCCCTGCCACCAGGATGCCTAAAGATGCCATCTTGTCCGCCTGGACCAGCTGCTTTTCCTGGAGTTCAGACCGGGCCATGGCCGCCAGTTTTTCTTTTCTGGAAGCTGCCGCAGCCCAGATGATATAGCCGGACAAAAGCAGGACCACCCCCATGATTCCGGCACAGGTAATGGCCAGCTTCCTGGTGACTGCGGAGATTTCCGCTTTGACATCCGCCACATAGATGCCGGTGCCGATGATCCATCCCCAGGGTGCAAACGCCTTGACATGGGAAATCTTGGGCACGATGTGTGCAGAGTCCTCTTTCCACTGCCACAGGTAATCCACAAACCCGGATCCGGACTTTCGGGTGATCTCCACCATCTTCGAAAACAAAGGATTGCCTGCCGGGTCGGTGAATTCTGTCACGTTTTTGCCCTCCAGATCCGGCCGGTAGGGATGCATGATCATCACCGGGGTGTCGTCATTGATCCAGAAATAATCCTTGCGGTCATCTCCGTAACGCAGCTGTTCCAGCAGGGCCACAGCCGCCTGCTGTGCCTGGTCCACAGAAAGCACTCCCCGGGCGGCCTGGTTGTGAAAAAAATCCAGCACTGACCAGGCGGTTTCCGTCAGGTGCCGGGTGGTCTCGCGTTTACCATCCATCATGGAAGCCTCCATTCTGGGAAGGATGAACAAAAAAATGGTGAGGATAAACAAAATAATGGTCAGGGCCACCGGTATGATGATTCTCACCGGCAGGGCCTGAAACGGACTGGCACTGGTATTGGGAAAACTGGTTGTGGCCACTGTTATGCTCCTTTGTATTTTCAGGGTACCATAAACCGGGTTCATATAAATTTCAAGCAGTTGTCATTTCATCATTATAAGAAGACCTCTCCGGCAGCAAACAGGCCATATGCTGTCCTCCTGCCGCCTGCCTCTGGTATAATGCAGTTGCATTGTGCTGGTTTGTGATTATTTTCTTTAAAAGTTACCCCCTGGGTTTGTCCAGGCCGAGCGGGCAGGTAACTTCACGGTAAGTTATTTAATAGGAATAAAACAGGGTTGTATGAAAAAACAGATAACCAATAGAGGAGGCAGATAATGAAGCGTTTTACCTGTATAATGATAATGGCCGGTTTTTTTCTAATGGCTGCAGCAGGACCTGCTGCCCTTGTTTATGCATCATCCTGCGATCAGGAGAATTATAAGGCGTCCGGCGGACACACTTTGTTCGGCCAAGATTTCTCTGATATGGATATTGATGGAGATGACAGCCTGAGCTTTATGGAATTCCAAAAAGTATTCACATCAACGGAGCAAAAAGCCTTTGACCGTCTTGACAGTGATGATAACGGCACGTTGAGCCGTGAGGAATGGCACCAGTTCAAAGAAATGCACAAAGGAATGGGAAAAAAGTACCACCATAAGAACAAGAAACGATATCATAAGGAAAAACTTCCTGATGCATCAGAATTCAATGCCCATTTTCCAGACATGGACAGTGACCATAATGACCAGGTGACTTTTGATGAATTCACTGCATATTTTTCAGATGCACCTGATAAACAAAAAGTGTTTAATGCTGTTGACCTTGATGAAAGCGGCACCATAGATCATGGGGAATGGCATGCATTCAAAGCTGCGCATGAATTGAAGCACATGGATTGATATCATCCAGTCCAGGGGGTGAATATTATGACCAACCTTGATTTTGACAGGGTGGCAGATCAAGCCTGTCCCCTGGCACATCACTTCATGCAGGAAGAGAAGTCTTCTTCAGGCCGGAGGTAAGCAGTTTGGGAAGGCTGAACCGGGAAATGTGGTCCAGGCAGACCGGCCGGCCTGATATGATGCTGTCGGCTGCGGCAACGCCGCTCTGGATGGCGGCATGAATTCCTTCTCCCATGTCAATGGTGGACAGGCCGGCGGCATCCCCCGCAAGGAACACATTTTCCCGTCCCAAATCAACCGGTTTGTGCCGCAGAAAGTAGGTATGTCCCCTGGGACTTTCGGGATGGTGATCCACAAAGCCCTGCTGTAAGAGCCGGTGGATAAAATTGCGCCAGTGCTTCATGATGGTGGTTCCCCGGGAGGCCAGCCTATGCTGTTTGCCGCCGATACCGATATTGATCCATCCGCCTTTCTTGGGCAGGTACCAGCAATATCCGGGCAGGCCCTGGTCCAGATACCATATATGGCATTCCGGAATCCGGCAGGGGGCCTGAAACTCTTTTTCAACCGCAGATATCAGAGCCCGGTCCGGACGGAGCTGCAAAGGATCTTCAAAAGTCCGGCGGACCGGACAGTGGGTGCCGCCGGCCCCGACCAGATACCGGCATGCAAACTGATCATCTATCACATACCAGGAACCGTCTTTCCGGATTTTTCCGACCTGATGGGTATGTACCGGCACTTCTGCCCTGCGGATCAGCCAGTTGTCGAATTCACACCGTCTTACTGCATACTGCCGGGTTTTAACAGGTATCCTGGTTCCAAAGAGGTGAAAGTGAATCCGGTCAAGACGGGTCAAGGGATAAGGATAGGTTTCAGGGGAACATGCCAGGGAGTTAAAAACATCCGGTGAAATCCATCCGGCGCAGAGCTTTGTCCTTGGAAATACTTTTTTGTCCAGGATCCTGACATCCACACCGTTTTTTTTGAGATGTGCCGCACAGGCTGCCCCGGCCGGGCCCCCGCCCACAATGACCACATCCGCCTGAACCATGGCCGGTCTCATGAGATCCGGCAGTCCGGTCCGGGGCGGCCGCGCCGGGTCAGGGCAATCTGCCACAGCTGGAGTGCCCTTGCCCGGAATGCACCGGCACAGCTGAGCAGATAATATTTCCACATCCTGTAAAACCGGTCCCCGTAAAGGTCCCTGAGCCGGGGCCAGGCCGCTTTAAAATTCTGGTGCCAGGCCATCAGGGTTTTGTCATAATCTTCTCCGAAGTTGTGCCAGTCCTCCATGACAAAAATGCCTTCCATGGCCTGCCCCAGGGCGGCAATGGACGGCAGAACGGAATTGGGAAAAATGTATTTTGCGGTCCAGGGATTGCAGATCGTAGTGGTTACATTCCCCCCGATGGTGTGTATGAATGCGAGGCCGTCCGCCTTGAGCAGACGGTGTGTCAGTTCCATATAGGTCCGGTAGTTTTTGAATCCCACATGTTCCATGAGGCCGATGGACAGGATGCGGTCATAGGTGCCTGAGGCATTCCGGTAATCGTCCAGCCGGATATCCACGGGCAGGCCTTTGCAGTAATCCCTGCCGAATTCAGCCTGTTTCTTTGACACGGTAAAACCGGTCACAGACACCTGGTATTTTTCGGCAGCATACCGGGCAAATCCGCCGAAGCCGCAACCCAGTTCCAGAATGGTCATCCCCGGAGTCAGTCCTATTTTCTTGCAGATCAATTCCAGCTTTGCTTCCTGGGCCTCTTCCAGATTTTCGGCATCTTTCCAGTATCCGCAGGTGTACTGCATCCGTTTGTCCAGCATGTTCCGGTACAGGTCATTGCCGATGTCATAATGGTGTTTGCCCACTGCAAATGCCCTTTGAATGGTCTGCAGGTTGAATATCTTTGCCATAAGGGCATTACAGGCTGTCATCCGGTCCTGTTTGACCTGGCCGGGAATATCGGCACGGAGTGTTTTTTCTATGAACGTATCCAGGGCCGGACATTCCCACCATTCATCCATATAGGACTCGCCCATCCCCAAGGCCGGAGACGCCAGAACCCGCTGATAGAATCGATCGTTTTTGATCTGGATATCAAAGGGCCGGTCTCCGTTCACACGGATACCGGCTTTGGCCATCATATCTGAAAAGACTTTTTCTGCCTGGGCCATCTTCATCCTGTTCCTCCATATATACACGATTGGTTCGGGTAAAGAAGCAGTTGGCTGTTTTATAGCGGATATGGCGTGAAGAATCAAGACACAGATGTAACCCGTATAAATATGGGTGGTTGTGGGTAACGGCGCCGATCATTAGATTTTTTAATCCTCCAATATAAAATGGGGGATGAATCTGGAATCCATCCGGTCAGGGGGAACTGTGCCGTATTCTTCCTGGATTTCAGAAATCAGATCAAGGAGTATTTCTGCCACCGGGCCCGGCAGCTCTGCTGTGTCATCCAGGCCGCTGGCCTGTGCCGCCCAGAGGATCAGGTCCCCAAGTCTGGGATCGCCCGTTTTATCAGTGACAACAGTGGATTTTTTGCTGCTGCCTGTTGATCCGGCGGCCTTTTCTGAAAACAGGGCCATGAAAAATGGTTTGAACGTGTCGGTTGGGATAGGGGACAGGTCTTTTCCAAGGCCCAGGCGCTCCTTTGCCCAGAGAGTGAGAATAAGGCTCTTGTAAGTGAGGACCCCTTTTTGAAAAGAGGCAAGGTCCGGTTCCAGGTGTGTCAGCAGCCGGTCCAGCCCCATTATCTGGTCCAGGGCCTGTCTGGTTTTTTTGATGTCAGCTAAAGCAGCAAAATGCCGGTACAGTTCGCCGGATGCATAATTGTCGAAATACAGGGGCCGGTCCAGAAACACACCCCCCATGACCCCGAGAAAATGTTCCCCCAGAAAGCTTAAGGGCAGGTTCTTTTCCTGGATATAACTGTTTTTATACCAGGATTTTACCTTTGTCTTGAGCTGGATGCCGGCCCGGGAACCGGTCCTGAAGAGATCTTCCAGATAATAGGTCTGTATGAGGTCTGCGGCAGCTTCCTGGCTGATATTTTCCTGCAGAATGGTTTCCAGCCCCAGGCTCAGGTAGGCGGCTGCCTTGTGGATGGTTTTTTCCATGGTTTCTTTGTCCCGGATTTTCTGCCGGTCAGCAGATATGATCTTGTTGACCAGTGCGGCAAGCTCAGATTCCAGGGTGAAGGCAAAATCAGAGGGCAGCAGGACAAGGCTTTTGACAAACAGGTGCTGTCCGGACAGAAACCGGGTAAAACACTGGGGGGGCAGGGGCAGTTCCGGGTCAAAGGTGTCAGGGCCGAACACCTGGGTTCTGGGGCGTTTCCTCAACGATGCGAGATCTGTGGGCTGGTAAATGCCGATGGCTTCATGCACGGGCAGAAATCCTTTTTCCGCCAGGCGGATATTTTTCAGGCGGTACTGTTCTTCTTCGGTTTCTGCAGGCAGGGTGCTGAGGGTTTCCAGCAGCAGGCCGTGGAACACGGACAGATCCATATCCGCCAGTTTTCTGACCATGGCATCAATGAGTTCCGACGCCTGGACTTCTTCAGATAAGGGGACATCAGTATCTGTGTCAGGTCCAATATCTTGTTTTGTTTCAGGAAACCGGAAATAGAACTTATCGTCCAGGGTGGTGTAATCTTCAAATTCCGATGGTGGAACTTCATCATGCTCCCGGATTGTGATATCCATGTGCTGGAACAGATAAAATTCAAAATAATCGGGTTTTTCCATGATGATCCACCGCAAAAAGCGTTCCGGATCGGCCTGGAAAAGCAGGTCAAAGGCCCGGGTCATTATTTTTGTGTTGAGACGGTCTCCATCCCACACCTCCACATCCAGGATGTATTCCCACTGGTCAGATGCGGCCAGGGACAATATGGGTATAAAATCGGAAGGCCCGATTTTGTGCATGAGAAAATACAGGTCCTGGTCCGGGAAAGACTGGACCAGTGTGGCCGGACTCGGTGCATCCAGTATGGTATCCAGGGCGGTTTCCGCATCCAGGTCCAGGATTTCTTTTCGGTGGGAGCGCAGTTTGAGTTCCCGGTTCTGCAGATTGGCCAGGTGGTGGTCAAAGGGTTTGGTCATGGGTTTGTTTCCAGTGCTTTGCTGCAGATGGACACATAGTGCCTTACATCTGCAAATTGGTTGAAAGAAGACAGGCAGTTCAGAGCGGCGCGAAATTTTTTCTGGTTCATCAGGCAGATGCCTTTACACAGGCTCAGATCCTTGCTGCCGGCAAAATGTGTCAGACCCTGATCCAGCACCTGCAGGGACTGGTCAAACCGTCCCAATTTCTGCAGCAGCATGCCCAGGCCCAGAAATGCCCTGAAATCCGGATGATAGGTCAGGGCTTTTTCAAAAAGTATCCTGGCGGTGTATTCCGAATCCTGCACCCGGCCATCCTCTGCATAGGCCCCGTGGGAAAAGGTCATGGCCAGCCTGGAGAGAAAATCTGCATGGCACCGGTACAAGGAGGGGTCATCAACAAGGGCAATGTTGGCGGCAAAGTCTGACACATGGGTGTAAAACGCCTGGCGCAGGGTATCACCGAATGCTTTTACCTGTGAAAAATCCAGGGTGTCATCCACTGCAAACCAGGGCAGGTCTTCCATTTTTTTGTGCCAGATCTCCTCTGCCACCCATCCTTTTTTTCTGGCCCAATCATACAGCCCTGTGCCGGGAAACACCACCAGCATGTAAAAAACAGCCCCTAAAGGCTGCAGATTCATGAGCAGATCAATGCTCTGGTTTATGGTATCTGCAGTTTCACCGGGAGATCCGTAGATAAAATAGGCTCTTGGCACAATCCCGTGGGCCGCTGTCCAGCGGAATGCCTGGACAGCAAGGTGGTTGGAAACCGGTTTGCCCAGGCGTTTTTTTATGGCATCAGCGCCGGATTCCACGCCAAAGCTGATCTGTATGCACCCGGCTTTGCGCATCCAGGCCAAAAGCTCCGGATCCACATGGTCCACCCGGGAGATGGCGTTCCAGGTGATGGACAGATCTGCTGCAATCAGTTTTTTGCACAACAAGATCACCCGGTCTCTGTCCATGGTAAATGTGTCATCGGAAATGTAGAAATGGGAAATGCCTTTGCCGGCAAGGACCTTGATTTCATGGGCAAACCAGTCGGCAGAGTGGCTCCGCACCTGGCGGGTGCCCCAGAATTTTGGGGATCCGCAGAAGGTGCAGGCACCGGGGCACCCCCGGGACATGGCCAGGTGCTGGAACCCAAAATACCTGGATGGATGGACCAGCTGGTCCAGATCCCGGATCAAAGAAGGATTCCCCGTGTCTTTCAGGCGCGGACCGTCCCGGAATACCAGTCCCGGTATCTTCCGGACATCTGACGTATCTTTTTGTGCCAGGGTCTTTGCCAGGGACAGGCAGGTTGTTTCCCCTTCTCCCTTGACAATGAAATCAACGGCTGAACAGGCAGCCAGGATATGCTCCGCCATAAAGGTGGCGCCCGGCCCGCCCATCATGATCCAGGTGCGGGGCGCCGGAGCTTTTGCCGTCCGGGCAAGGGACATGGCGGAAAACCGGCTGGCACTGGTCACGGAAAATCCGATGATATCGGGTTTTTCCTTTTGGAGGGTGGTTGTGAAGACCAGTTCGGGATCTGTTATCTGAGCCTGTGCCAGGTTGAGAATAGCGGCGTCAAATCCGGCATCCAGCAGCTGGGCAGCCAGGTAGTAAAGCCCTATGGGCACCACCTGCGCATCCGTGTCTGTGACCCGCTGGTCCAGGCATGCCGGGTTGACAAACAATATCTTCACAATACCGCCTTCATGGCAATCCAGCCTTGTGGGAAAGACAACACACCTTAGAAGGTTTTGAATATGAGTTCCCGGGTGTTTCTTTTGGGCACATGGTGAATCTGGTTTTCATCCCTGAAATATTTGATACTCCCGTCCGGTCCCACCGGGTCAATGACCGCTTTTTCCGCAGGTTTGCCCAGGGCCACCACCAGCTTGACCTCCAGGTGGTCGGGGACATCCAGAAACGGTTTGAGTTTTTTGATATTTATGGCCCCGAACATGCAGCCGGCAAGGCCTTTGGCCCGGGCCCCCAGCAAGATGGTCTGGGCTGCTATCCCATGGTCACACCAGAACTTGTCGGAAATGGTATGGTCCCCTAAGATAACAATATAGGCAGATGGCTGTTCTGCCGGTTCCGGCCCGGGCCAGTCCGTAAGATAGGCAGCCCAGCCCAGGCAGGAAAAAATATCTCTGTTTGTCTGTACCTCTGTGGAAAGGATATATTTCAGCGGCTGGTTGTTGGCGGCTGACGCGCAGTGCCGGGCCAGATCAATCAGGTCTTTCAATTCATCCATGGTGATGCGATGAGCATTGTCAAACCTGCGGCAGGACCGGTTTTCCTTTACCAGGGCGGTAAATTCTTCAAAGGTTGTCATGGCAGTATCATCCTTTTTTGCATGCCACCTGTTCAAACCGGGGCATGTTGATGTCGATCCATTCCAGGATCTTGTCCATTTCATCGGCCACCTGTTTCAAGGCTTTTCCCCGGTGGCTCACCCGTGCTTTTTCTTCCATGCGCAGCTGGGCAAAGGTTTTGTCATATGCCGGAAAATAAAACAAAGGATCATACCCGAACCCGTTTTCCCCGGCCGGCTTTCTTGTGATGATGCCCTGGCAGGATCCCTCGTATGTCAGGGCCGCCCCTGTGGGCACAGCAATGGAGATGACACATGTAAATGATGCCTTCCGGTTTTCATGATGTTCCAGATCTGTCAGCAGTTTGGCCACGTTATCGGCATCTTTGGCGTCTTTTCCGGCATACCGGGCGGAAAAAACCCCGGGTGCGCCGCCAAGGGCCTCCACGCAAAGGCCGGAATCATCTGCCATGGCAGGATATCCCAGAACGCGTGCGGTAAATGATGCCTTTTTATAGGCATTATCGTCAAAGGTGTCGCCGTCTTCAATGACTTCGGGAATAGGACCGAAATCATTGAGATTTTTGATGTCCAGGGGGAACCCCTTCAATAGGTCCTGGATCTCCCGGGTTTTGCCTTTGTTGGTGCTGGCCAGTACCAGTATCTGTTTCAATGGTTTTCTCCTGTGTATTATATAGTGGTGTCTGATTTATATTTTTAAAAACATAAGACCGGGCCGGGACTTTGTAAAGACAGGCTTTTTTGATTTGTTGACCTGCGGCAGCCACAGGGTATCTTGTAAAATTATCCGGCACATGATTACAGGTTGTCAGCACAGGATCTACAGATTTGATGACAGGGCCAGCACATTTTTGTTGATGGCAGCCTGAGTGCCCGGATGAACATAATCATGGTGCTGCTCTTCAAAGGCAAGGTATACCAGCATGGCGTGTACAGGCTCTATCTGCATCTGAGACAGGGCAGGCAGATGGTCTTTCAACGGTTTTGACAGGCCGGCCAGAAGGACACGGATGCTCTGGACAGCTTCGGTGGCCGGCAGTGTCACCGGTACATGGATGTGAGTGCCGATTTTTTGTTCCAGCACAGGATCAGGCTGGCTGGCGGTCAGCTGGGCGGCCAGGCGTAAAAAAATGCGGGGCCTGATTTTAAAGGCAGGTGCCCAGAAAAACAGGGCCTGGTTTTCCCATTCAGGCTGCAGGGGCCGGGGCAGATTGCCCAGCCGGACAAGATCTGCATAGGAGGACAGAGAAAATGTGGAGATCCTGGTGGAGATTTTCCAGAAAGGCACCATGACATCAGTGTCACGGCCGGGGCGGGCACAGGCGAATCTCACCCTGGCCAGCTGACTGTTCCGTGCTTTCCACAGGCTGTGGCAATTCCGGCATACCAGCACCAGAGAATCACGGCTGCCTTCAAGGTCCCATCCGCATGCCGGACACAGGCCCGGAACAAAAAGGGTCTGTTTTTCCGGCCGGCATACCTGCAGTGATTGCAGCGTGCGGTCTGATTCCAGGACAGATCCGGATGGGCGGTTCAGAATGGCATCCACCAGGGCCCCGTCTTTCTCATAAAACGGAGAATAGATCAGGCTGCAGGTTTCGCCGATGTCTTCTGTAAAACCGGAAACCGGTTTCTCCTGGATACGGGAACGGAGATGTTTTGTCCGGCCCAGGATGGTGTTTGCATCAGCCGGCCGGAAAAATCTGCCCCGGGTTTCAGGTGTGATCTGTTTCAGGGGCAGGGCCTGGGACCGGAAACCCAGAGAAAACGGCAGGTGAGAAGAAAATTGCTCTAAGGCAATGGCGGAAATGTCCAGAAACTTGTGTGTCACCCCCTGTGGTCCGCAGGTGTAGCGCACTCCTTTGAACCGCCAATAGGGAATATATACCAGGTCTTCGTCATCAGGGGCCTCTGGATGTGCCCTTGCAGGGGGTGATCTGGAAAACATGTACCGGGGAAATCCCTGCCGGCAGATGCACGATTTTACCCGGCAGTATTC
>Ga0102943_1000300_pt1 | contig 34179 bp, 35 predicted proteins | sample SalPonC_black_MG_FD_78174 | JGI IMG/M metagenome (GOLD analysis project Ga0102943, IMG submission 78174) | Salt pond soil microbial communities from South San Francisco under conditions of wetland restoration - Salt Pond MetaG... | ecosystem: Environmental > Aquatic > Marine > Intertidal zone >...
ACGTCGATGTTGCTCGAGCCGTCGAGTGGATCGAAGACCAGCACGTAGCGGCCGCGCGGCTGGTCGTCGGGGACACGGACGATGCCGGGGCGCTCCTCGCTCGCCATGGCGCAGACCTGCCCGCCGCCGCCGGCGACCCGGACGATCGTGTCGTCGGCGTAGTGGTCGAGCTTCTTCACGCGCTCGCCCTGGACGTTCTCGTCGCCGGTCTCGCCGAGGATGTCGACGAGCCCGGCGCGGTTGACCGCCGACGAGATGATCTTCGCCGCGAACGCGATGTTGTTCATGAGCGCCGAGAAGTTGCCGCGGGCTTCGGGGAAGCGGCGCTGGACCTCGGCGATGTGGCGTTCGATCGTGAGCAGGTTCACGCAGGCTGGCCTCCCGTCGGATTCCTCGTCACCGCATCGCGGCATTCTAACAGAAGCATCGGTCCCGGTCGCCCGCCGACTCAGGGTCGCATGGGCGCATAGGTGGCCCGGAGCGCGGCGCGGGTGCCCGCGGGGACCTCGATCTCGAGCCACGGGGTTCCGTCGTGGCGCCGCACGCGTCGGCTGCGGGCGGGCGACCACGGGGCCGACCAGTCGACCAGCACCCGATCCCGCCACGCGCGGGGCAGCAGGAGCGCCAGACCGGGTGCGAGGTCGGACGGGACGTCGACCGACACCACCAGACGATCGCGGTCGCGGCCCCAGTGCAGGCGTGCCCGCCGGCGTCCGTCCCACCAGTCGAGGAAGTCCTCGACCCCGGCCACGCGATGTTCCGCGAACCGAGCGCGCGACGGTTCCGTGGCGCGGAGATCGTCCACGTGCACCGTCAGTGGCCCCGCCGCGCCCCGCGCGTTGTTGCGGGTCCAGATCGTCAGGCGGTCGACGTCGATCGTCTCCCACCGTGCGAGGTGGGGGAGTTCGACGAACTCCAGGCGCCCACCCGTGGCCGAGAACGGTGTCCGAGGACGGCCGGTTCCGGCCGCGAAACCGCCCGTGGCACCTCGTCCCGGGCCTTGGCTCAGGTCGGCGCGGACTCCGGCGGTCACGAGTGCCGCCCGCACGATTCCGACCTCGTCGGGCCGACGATCGACGAAGCGATGCAGAGGCGCGTCGACCGCGTCGCGCAGCATCCCCACCTGCTCGGCGGTGGAGCGGATCTCGCGGAAGACCGGCAGCGGGCCCCAGTGCACTTCGCGCCGGAGCGCGGGCGGCACTTCGTCCCACGCCGTGGGACGGGGCCAGATCGTCTCGATCCCGTCGGCATCTGCCGACGCCCCGGACCCCGCCCGGACGAAGCGCGTCACGGGGCCATCGACGGTGGCCGTGTCCGGTGCGCACAGGAGCAGCCATCCGTCGTCGCCTGCCGGGGCGTTCGACCATCGGGGCCACGGCCAGGGGGCCGCGTCGGGGCCGAGCAGGACCTGGGTCCAGGCATCCGTCCATGCGTGGTCGGGCGCGGCCCCCGAGGGCGGGCCCTCGGCCAGGTCGATCGCCAGACGTGACAGGTGGTGCGACACCGCGACGATCGCGCCCCGCCCCGTGGCCCGGCTCCACACGGCGGGCCGGCCGCCGGCCGCGATCCACGGACGGGCGGGGTTTCCGCCCTCGCGCCGCGGCCCGTAGCGCCACGACGACAGCGGAACGCGCAGGGACACCGGAGGGATGGATCCGGGTGATCCACCGGTTCCGTCGACGACGAAGGCGGTCGCGGGCGTCCGTGGCCCCGGCCAGGGCGCGCGATCGCGCCGCTCGACGCTGGCGACCTCCACGCCGGCGAGTTCCGCCCACGGGCCCTCGGGGGTCTCGAGCAGCAGCGTGCCGCCCGCGTCCACGAAGGCGTCGAGGGACGTCCAGTCGACGGGCTCGCTGCGGCGGACCGTCTCGTGGCCGATCACCACCAGGGCCCGGTCCGTGGCGGCGGCGCGCGTGACGGTGGCGGGTTCGTCGGCGTCGAGTACGTCGATCCCCCCGAACACCGATTCCAGGAGATCGACCCAGGCCAGGTCGCCCGCGGCCTCCGGGTGCGCGACGAGGGCGACCGCCCTGCCCTGATCGGTCCACGGCGGGGAGCCGACCGCGGGTGGACCCGGATCCGGAGTCCGCGGGAACGGGCCGAAGACCAGCACGACCGCAGCCGCGAGCAGCACGAGTGCGGCCAGAAGACCCGCCGTCCGTCGTACGACCTCCACGCATTCCTCCCGGGGATCGGAGTCCCGCCGTTCAGCGGGTCAGGCTGACGAGCACGACCCCGGCGACGATCAACGCGCTGCCGAGCACGCGGTGCCGGTCGACCGGCTCGCCCAGTCCCAGCCGCGCCGCCAGCATGATCCCGACGTAGCTCAACGATACGAAGGGAAAGGCATAGCTCAGCTCGACGCGGGAAAGGGTGTACAGCCACAGCACCATCGACGTGCCGTAGGCGACGAAGCCGGTCAGGATCGGGATCACGCCCGAGCGCCAGTCCAGCACCGAGCGCAACTCGATCCGTCCGACCCGGTTCATGCCTCGCTTGAACGACACCTGACCGAGGACGGCGAAGAAGATACTCGCCAGCAGGACGACGACGATCAAGGCACGGGCTCCAGGCGACGGGAGGCTCGGCGCTCCGAACGCGCCACGACCAGGATGCCGACGAGGATCAGGCCCAGGCCGGCCATGCGCAGTAGCCCGACGTTCTCGTCGAGCAGTGTCGCCGAGAGCAGCACCACCAGCACGTAGTTCATCGAGCCCATCGGGTAGGCCACCGACAGATCGATCCGTGACAGGACCACCAACCAGGTGACGGTCGAGAGCAGGTACAGGAGGGCGCCGGTCCAGACCAGCGGCGACACCACCGCTCCGAGCACGACGTCGACGAAGGGCTGGTCGGCGAGCCCGGACATCGCGTGGCGGAGGACGAGCTGCCCGGTCACGGTCATGGTGACGCTCCACGCCACCATGAGCAGGGTCTGTCCGTCGAGGCGCGGTCGGTGGACCAAGGTCCGGTTCCTCCTCGGGGCGTGGGCACTCGCGCCGTGGAACTCGCCTGCGCGAGATCTCACGGCCTTTGCGCACAATGGCTCAGCGGGTTGTTCGTGTTTCCCGTGAAACCACTCGAAGCCAAGGCCTCAGGGTGTTGGGGGCGAATCGGTTATGCTCGAAGGCCGAGACGAGCTGCTTCGTGGTGACGGCTCTCGGCTCGTTTCCGTGTGCACCGGCAGCATCCGTGCCGCATCTTGCCCGGGATCGGGCGCAGCGTCTACGTTGGGGGGCGAGGTGGACGCAATCGCACCCGGACCCCTGGAAGGTCGCGGCATGAAGGTGAGCGATGCACACCGGACGTGGTGGATGGTCCTGACGATTCCACTGGTCGTCCTGGTCGTGCTGATCCTGCTCGGGGGCTGTGGTGGCGGGAGCCGCACGGAGGACGCGCCGGCACCCGGGGCGCTGCGGTGGGAACGTGTGGCCGGGGCCGACGCCTATCGCGTGCGCGCATGGTCGGGCACGCGTCTGCTGTTCGAGGAGACCTCGCGTGCCGACTCGCTGCAGTGGACTCCCGCGCTGCTACGGACCGTGCGGGCCTTCGACACGGTGACCGTGCGGGTCCAGGCCCTCGACGAACGGGGTGGCGCGATCGGTGATCCGTACGAACGCGAGGTCGCACCCTGAGGCGGGGTGCGGGGAATTCGGAGATGGTGCCGGAGGTGGGGCTCGAACCCACACGGACCAAGGTCCACGGGATTTTGAGTCCCGCGCGTCTGCCAGTTCCGCCACTCCGGCGCGTCGAAACCCTCGGTGGGCGGCGAGGAGCGTAGTGAGGGCTCCGGCCTCTGTCAACTCGCGGCAACCGGCCGCGCCTTGACACGGCTCCGGTCTTCCCGTACATCGTCCCGGTCAGTTGAGTGGGGCCATAGCTCAGCTGGGAGAGCGCATGACTGGCAGTCATGAGGTCAGGGGTTCGATCCCCCTTGGCTCCACCAACTCCCTCCTCCGACGCTCCTCCGTCGATCTCCAGACGGCGAGCCGCACCGCATGAACGTGCCGACCCACCTTCCGATCGTCCTTTTCGAGGACGATCGGGTCGTGGACCTGGGGCCGATCGTCGACACGCGTCCGGCCTTCGAGCTCCGTTGCGGAATTCTGAACCTGCGTGAACGGATCGAGGCAATTGCCACGACGGCAAACGTCTATGGGTCCGTTCGTGCGTACTTGACGGAGATCACGCGGGGCCTCGTCCCGCTCCTCGACGACGGCGACGCCGAGGTCCTCGCGGTCAACGCCCAGCTCACCGGGACCGTCGACGACCTGGCGCGGGCGATCGCGTCGCTCGGATCGGGGAGCGAGATCCGGGTGGACGGACGCCTCTGGATGGCCCGCACCACGGCGAGCGAACTGCCCGCGCGCGCGTCGGCCCGCGACGACGACGGGTCGAGTGCACCGACCGGACTGGGTTTCTTCGCCCGGCCCTGGGAGGTCGTCGCGGCCAACGAGCAGCACCTGGTGGCCGACGCCGGGTGGCTGGCCGGGCGCGGCGCGCCGGAGCGGCGGATCTTCGGCGTGGACTTCGAGGACCACAGCCCGCGGTTGCAGTGGCTGGCCGCCGCGGCCTGGGTCGACGGCGCCGAGCTGGCCGACATCTTCCCGGGTGCGACCTTCGTCGAGTCCGAACGGATCCACGTCGCCCGCGGAGCGCGCGTGCGGCCGGGGGCCGTGATCGACGCCGAGGAGGGTCCGGTCGTCCTCGGCCCCGGGTGTGTCGTGCATCCGCTGTCGGTGGTCGTCGGTCCCGCCTACGTCGGGCCGGGCTCGGTCGTCAACCCCGGCGCCAAGCTGCGCGAGGGGACCTCGGTCGGAGCCTTCTGCAAGGTCGGGGGCGAGATCGAGGAGTCGGTGATCCACGACCTCAGCAACAAGCAGCACGACGGGTTCCTCGGCCACGCGCTGGTCGGCAACTGGGTGAATCTCGGGGCCGACACCAACGGCAGCGACCTCAAGAACAACTACGGGCCGGTCCGCGTGGATCTCGGCGACGGGCCGATCGACACGGGCCTGTCGTTCGTGGGCCAGCTCCTGGCCGACCACGTCAAGACGGGAATCGACACCATGCTGACCACCGGCGGTGTGGTCGGCGTGGCCGGCAACGTCTTCGGTGGGGGCTTCGCGCCGCGCTTCTTCCCGGCCTTCGGATGGGGCGGCGCCGACGGGATCCGCGAGTACCGTCTCGACGACGCCCTGCGCACGGCCCGCACCGTGATGGCCCGCCGCGACGTGCGGTGGACGGCTGCCCACGAGGAGCTGTTGCGCACGGTCTTCGCGCGCACGGCGGCGCAGCGCGCCGGCTGAGCCGTGTTCGTGATCGCCGATCCGCTCACCACCACCGATCCCGAGGTCGGCGGTGCCGTCGCATCGGGCGACCGGCGCTGGCTCGAGGTGCGGGCCCGCGCGCTCGCGGCGGCCGGAGCCGACGCGATCGATCTCAACGCCTCGTCCATGGGCGGTGCCGAGGCCGACGTCCTGCTGTGGATGGCCGAGGTGGTGGAGGCCGTCACCGATCTCCCGCTGTCGCTCGACGGGCCCGATCCGGCCACGCTGCTCCGCTGCGCGCGGGGACGCCGGGCCCCGGTCGTGCTCAACTCCTGGCCGGCCGACGCGGCGTTCGACGAGGCCCTGGTCGACCTGTTGCAGAGACCCGGCGGCCGGCTCGTGGTGCAGCTCCGCCGCGGCCGAACCCTTCCGGTCGGCGCGGACGACCGCCGCGCCTGGGCCGAGGATGCGGTCGAACGCTTCGAACGGACCGGCCTCGATCCCCGCTCGCTGCTGATCGACGGGGTCGCGCTGCCCTGGGGCACCGACGTCGCCGCCGGACGGGGGCTGCTCGAGTTCGTCGCGGCCTGGGCCCACGACCATCCCGAGATCCCCACCCTCGTCGGTCTGGGGAACGTGGCCCACGGCGCGGCCGATCCGGTGGAGGCGCGCCGCACCTGGTTGGAACTGCTCGCAGCGGCCGGGCTCGGAGCCGTGCTGCTCGATCCCCGAGACCGGACGCTGATTCCCTTCCGCACCGGGTGAGGCCGCGCAGTCTGCCGGACGGCCGGCGCAGACTGCACTCCGGCGTATGCAGGCAGCGTGGGGTCGGAGACCCCCGCAGACCCCCGGCAGGGAGCGTCTCGCCGCACGGAGGACGATCGACGGCCTCTTCGGGTCGATCCGGGCACGGTGCTTGATAGAGCTCCCGACAGCGTCGCCTGCGAACGCGCGCGCCTTGTCGGGAGCTCCGCCATCGTGGCATCCCAGAGTCTCCGGCACGCGGCATGAGCGGGTGGCGCTTGAATTTCGGGGGCGGCGTCCGGCGACGGGCGCCGCCTTCGCATTTCCGGCGGCCGACGCCGCACCGCGGCCTTGGACGGTCGAATGCGGCAACCTCAATTTCGTCATTGACTTGCACGTCCCGGGGCATAGGATCTGTAGTCTCGCAGGCGTTGAAGTGCGCCGTGGCCGGCCCCTGGGGCGGCGATCGGGCCGGGAGTGTGTTAAGTTCATCGCTTCGGCACGGTGATCGGCCCCGTCGGATCGACCTTCATCGACGGCGGCGCCCCGCTGGTCCGGGCGCCCGATGACGCATCGAGGACACCGGAAGGATACCGATGACCAAGGCCGATCTCGTCGAGGCCATCTCCGAGGGCACCGGTCTTTCGAAGAAGGACACCGGCGTCGTCGTGGATCTCATCCTCGAGAACATCAGTCGAGCGCTCTGCGAGGGCGACAAGGTCGAACTCAGGGGCTTCGGCAGTTTCAAGGTGAAGGAGCGGCGCTCACGCAAGGCGCGGAACCCCCGCACGGGGGCCGCGGTCGAGGTGCCGGCGAAGCTCGTTCCCTACTTCAAGGCTTCGAACGAACTGAAGGCCCTGATCGATCCGGACGCTTCGGCGGACGACTCCGCCGGGCCGGAGGACGCCGCGTCGACGGGATCGGGCGGGCCCGTGCAGTAGAAGATCAGCGAGAACGTCGGATCGCGGCCGTGCCGCGGCCGCCGTGATCGCCGCCCCCCCGGGGCGGCGTTTCCGTGGACAGCAAGCGGTCGGGCACCGGGCCCGGGAGGTACGCGATGCCGAGTGGCAAGAAGCGCAAGCGCAAGAAGATCAACACGCACAAGCGCAAGAAGCGCCTGCGGAAGAACCGGCACAAGAAGAAGGGCAAGTAGCCCGGAGTGCGAATGCGGACCACGACCCGTTCGAGACCGGTCCGCACGCGAGGACCGGCATGAGTGGCCGCCGACGCAGGAGTCGGCGTTCCGCCGGGGATCTCCGGGCCGAGATCCTGGAGCTCTTCGCCGCCGAGCCCGATCGCGGGTTCAAGGTGAAGGAGATCCAGCGGGCCCTGGGCGTCCCGCATTCGCGCTATCGCGAACTCCGCAGCGAAGTCGTGGAACTGGCGAGGGCAGGGCGCATCGGCACCCTGCCCCGTCGCCGTTACGGCTCCCTCGCGGTGGCGCGCTTTCTCGAGGGCACCGTGGAGGGTGTCGGCCAGCGGGCGACCCACGTCCGCATGGGCGGCGGCGAGCGCCTGCCTCTGGTTCCGACGGCCCAGGAGGAGGTCGTTCCCGGCGACACCGTCCGGATCCGGCGCGTGCGCGAGGGCCGCGAGAGGCTTGCCGCCGTCGACCGTGTCCTGCGGGCCGCGCCGCGGCGGGTCTTCGGCACACTGCAGAGGATCGGCGACCACTGGGTGCTCTCGCCCGAGGCCCCCATTCCCGGACTTCGCGGGGGCTGCTTCGTCGACGACGAGGCGGCGACGGCCTTCGACACCGACGACGATCGCTCGCTCGCCCAGGGGCGTCTGCCCGCCTACGATCCCGCCCGGGAACGGCCGCGGGTCGTCGAGGTCGAGGTGCTCGGGCCCGAGACGCACCCGCAGGCGGCCATGAGTCTGCGCATCGCGCGGGCCGGGTGGCCACGCGGGTTCGGGGCCGAGGCCGAGGAACAGGCCCTCGCGCCGATCGACCGTACCGAGTCGCGACGCTCCCTCGTCGACACCTTCGCGTTCACCGTCGATCCGATCGACGCGAAGGACCACGACGACGCGGTCTCGGTCGAGGAGACCGAGAGTGGCTTCGTGCTCGGGGTGCACATCGCCGACGTGGCGGCCTACGTCCCCGTCGAGACCCGTCTCGACGACGAGGCCCGCGAGCGTGCGACCAGCGTCTATCCGCCCGGGCGCGTCCTGCCCATGCTGCCCGAGGCCCTGAGCTCCGGGGCGTGCTCGTTGCACCACGGCGTGGAGCGAGACGTGGTGTCGGTTCTCCTGCACTACGACCGCGCGGGCGTCCGCCGGAAGGTCGAACTCGGCCTGGCCCGGATCCGCAGCCGTGCGAGCCTGGCCTACGAGCACGCCGAGGCGATGCTCGACGACGACGATTTCGTCCCACCGGCCGATCGGATCGAGGACGGGTGCGACCTGCAGCGTCTCGCAGCCGACGTCCGATCCATGAACGGGCTGGCCACCACGCTGCGGCAGCGGCGGCGGGAGCTCGGGAGCCTGTTCGTGCAGCGACCCGAGCGCGAGTTCCGCTTCGCCGACAACGGGCACGTCGACGAGGTCCACCTGCGGCCCACCCTGCGCAGTCACTGGCTGATCGAGGAGTTCATGCTCGAGGCCAATCGTGCCGTCGCCGAGGTCCTGCGGACGGCCGAACTGCCCCTGTTGTGGCGGATCCACGAGGAACCGGACGAACGCAAGGTCGACGATCTGATCGAGCTGTTGCGGGCCTTCGACGTGCAGTGGGTTCCGTCCGAACCGGTCGAGAGCGCGGACTACGCCGAGCTCTTCGAACGCGTGCAGGGGCTGGAGGAGGCGCCGCTGTTCCACCTGTTGGCGCTGCGATCGCTGATGAAGGCACGTTACCGCGCGGGTTGGGACCGCCACTTCGGACTGGCCTTCGAGCAGTACACGCACTTCACCTCGCCGATCCGGCGGTATCCGGACCTGCACAATCAACGGTGGTTGCACCGGCTGGTGAACGCGGGAGGTGACGATGGGTGGTTGTACGATGCGATCGGTCGGGCACGGACGCTGAGCGTGGCGCGCCTCGCGCGTCCGTCGGAACGCGCCGACGCGGAGCGCCTGGCCGATCATTGCAGCGAGATGGAGCGCGATGCACAACGCATCGAGCGGGACTGTGCCGACATCTGCGCCGCCGATGCGATCAAGCACCGCGAGGGCGAGCACCTCGACGGCCGGATCGTGTCGATCCTGGCGAGCGGGCTGTTCGTCGAGCTCGAGGACACGGGGCTGGACGGTTTCGTGGGGGTGGAACGTCTGGGGAAGGACTGGTTCGATCTGGACCCCCGCGGGCACGCCCTGGTCGGTGCGCGGACGGGTCGCCGGTTTCGCCTTGGACAAAGGGTCCGCGTCTTGCTTGAATATGTGGACGTGGCGAACGGACGGACCTGGGTGGGCGACCTGCGCCCCCGGTCCGACGGACCCGCGGCGACGCGGGCCGTTCCGCCGGAGCGAACGCAGGAGGGCGACGCATGAGCGACGCGGTGAAGCAGGAACGACGGCGCGCGCAGCGCGTCGACGCCACGCTGGCCATGAACCTGCACCTCGATCTGCCCCAGGGTGGGGGCGACATCGAGACGATCAACGTCAGTTCGACCGGCGTGTACTTCCGGACTCCCACCTACATCGAGCCCATGACCAAGCTCGCCATGAGCTTCGACGTCGAGCACGACGAGGGCGAGACGAAGCCGGTGGAGTGCGAGGGGATCGTCGCCCGGGTCCAGCCCGACCTGCCGTCGGAAACGGTGGACACCTACGAGGTGGCGGTGTTCTTCACGACGATCGACGCCGAGAGCCTGCACAACCTCGAACGCTACGTCGAGCGGCGCCTCGCTCCCTAGCGATCCGGTCAGCACTCAAGTCTTCCCGTCGGGTGGCCGATCCTTCCCCCTGAGAGCCCGTGGTGGGTTCGAACCGGGGACTGGCCATGCAGGACCATCTCTATGCCCACATCCTCGTCCTGAGCGGCGACGGCCGCTCGGACGTGGAGTTCTGTGCTCGTCTGGAGGAACTGGGCCACCGCGTGCACTCGGTGTCGGGGATCGGCGCGGCCCTCCGTGACCTGCTCGAACTCGACATCGACCTGCTCGTCCTGGACCCCGGTACGGGCGTCGACGAGGACGACCTGGCCGTCATCGAGCGCCTGCACGAGCGCGGTCCCACGGGCTGGGTGCCCATCGCCGTCCTGCTTCCCGATCGTGAGCGCTGGCTCCGCACCTGCGCCTGGCGGGCCGGCGCGGACGACGTGATCGACGCGGGTGTCCGTAGCGACGAGATCGACGCGCGGATCCAGCGTCTGGTGCGTACCGGCCGACGCCAGCGCCGGATGGTCTCCCGCTTCCAGCGGATGCGCTCGCTCACTGACCAGTTGAACGACGCGCTCGTGGTCATGGACGGCACCGGCCGTGCCGAGGTCTTCAACGAGGGCATCTGCCGGATGCTCGACCTCGACCCGGACATCCTGCGCGAGCGCCCGCTGACGAAGATCCTGTCGGTGATGGGGGTCCCACGGGACACCGTCGAGCGCATGCTCACGACCGACGGCGTGATCGACGAGGACCTGTCGGTCTCGATCGGTGGGATCGAACGTTCGGTCGAGCTGCGCTGTGCGCGCCTTCCCATTGCCGCCGACGGACGGCCCGCCCTGGGCGCCGTGCTGCGCGACGTCACCGAGCAGCGCGACCAGGAACGGATACAGGCAGATTTCCATTCGATGATCGCCCACGATCTGCGCAGTCCGATCAGCGTGATCCAGGGCTATCTCCAACTCCTCGACGGCGACGACCCCGGCGTGCCCCTCGACGAGATCGTCGATCGCATCAAGGAGAAGGTGGAAGACGTTTCCCGGTTGCTCCACGACTTCCTCGATTTCTCGATGCTCGACGCCGGGTTCCTGCGGCTCGAGCCGGCCCCCCTGGACCTGTCGGCGCTCCTCTCGGAGATGGAACGCGACGTCGAGATGCTCGCCCGTGATCGGGACGTGGACGTCGCGATCGAGATCGATCCCGACGCCGCCGGCGTCGAGGTCGAAGGCGACGCGCATCGGCTGCGGCAGGTGCTGCAGAACCTGGTGAGCAACGCCCTGAAGTACGGCGGGGACAACGGCGACGTCGAGATCCGCGCCAGCGCCAATGCCCGCGGAGTGCGCGTCAGCGTGCGCGACCACGGTCCCGGCATCCCCCCGGAGGACGAAGAACTGATCTTCGAACGCTACCAACGTGCGCGGCGCGATCGTGGCGACGGCAAGGGGATCGGGTTGGGTCTGATGATCGTCCGCCGCATCGTCGAAGGTCACGGCGGAACCGTCGGCGTGGAGAGCGCGCCGGGCGACGGAGCCACCTTCTGGTTCGAGATCCCGCCGGTCGGCGTGCAGGGCCGCGTGGCGACCGTCATCCCCACCTACTGACCCGGTCGCCGCACCGGGCAAGTCCTGCCGGCTCGGCTGGCACTTCGTGCTCCGCACCGCGGAGACGGATTCGGACTCAAGTCTCGACGCCCGCGGCCGATCCCCCGGTGGATGCTTTCCGGGCAGTGGCACAGGCGTTGCGGTACGCCGCGACGGAGGTGTGCCGTGCTGCAATCACTCAAGGTGTCCGAGACCGGACTCCTCGCGCAGAAGAACAAGCTCGACATCGTGGCCAACAACCTGGCCAACGCGACCACGCCGGGCTTCAAACGAATGTTGACGACCTTCCAGGCCGCCGATCCGGAGGCTCCGGGCTTCCAGGGCTTCGATCCGGCGCAGGGAACGGTCGACGTCATGATGCCCGGGCGGACGCTCCAGATCATCTCGGCCCCGGATCTCGCTCCGGGACCGATGAAGCGCACGGGGAACGAACTCGACGTCGCGATCGACGGCGAGGGTTTCTTCGCGATCCGGACCGAACGTGGTGAGCGCTACACCCGCAACGGGAGCTTCACCGTCGACGCCGGCGACCGCCTGGCCACGCGCGGTGGGGACGCCGTTCTCGGTGAAGGCGGTCCGATCGAGATCCCCCCGGCCTCGATGGTCGAGATCGCGCTCGACGGCACCGTCCGCGCGAACGGCGACGAGGTCGGACGACTGCGCATCGTACGCCCCGAGAACGCACTCGCCTTCACGCCCGACGGCGCAACGGCCTTCGCAGTGGCCGAGGGTGCCGAGCCACCTCGACCCGTCGCGGAGGGAACGGCGCGGGTGCAGGCCGGGTTCCTCGAGGGCAGCAACACCAACGCCGTGTCCGAACTGGTGAGCATGATCACCGCGCAGCGGATCTTCGAGGCGGGCCAGCGCGTGCTGACCACCGCCGACAACACGCTGCGCAAGGCCACCAACGATATCCCGAAGATGGGCTGATGCCCGACATTCGGAGTGAGAGGACGAGACCGTGCTGAGATCGATGAACACTGCCGCGAGCGGCATGCACGCCCAGCAGTCGCGGATCGACACGATCGCGAACAACCTCGCGAACGTGAACACCGCGGGCTTCAAGAAGTCGCGCATGGAGTTCCAGGACCTTCTCTACGAGAACCTGTCACCGGCTCAGGCGGAGCGTGCCGACGGGACCGCGCCGCCCACCCGCGTCGAGGTCGGCCACGGTGTGAAGATCGTGTCGGCCGTGCGCATGCAGTCCGAGGGCACCGTCAGCGTCACGGGCAACGAACTCGACCTGTTCATCCAGGGCGACGGGTTCTTCCAGGTGCAGATGCCCGACGGGGACATCGGCTACACCCGGGACGGCAGCTTCAAGCTCGACCGCGACCGCAACGTCGTGACCAGTAGCGGTTATCTGATGGAGCCGGCGATCAACGTGCCCGAGGACGCGGTGTCGATCGGTGTGTCCACCGACGGTCGCGTGGAGGTCGTGCTCGCCGGGGACAGCGGAACGGCGCAGCAGATCGGCCAGATCCAGATCGCGCGCTTCAACAACCCCTCCGGTATGAGTCAACAGGGCGAGAACGTCCTGATGGCGACACCCAACAGCGGCGTGGCCCTACCCGGGAATCCCGGTGAGGAGGGCTACGGAAGCCTGCAACAGGGTGCGCTGGAGATGAGCAACGTCGACGTTGCCACCGAGCTCGTCGACATGATCACCGCGCAGCGGGCGTACGAGCTGAACTCGCGCACCATCCAGACCGCCGACGACATCCTGTCGACGGTGAACCAGCTGCGGAGGTAGCACGTGCGGGCGTCGCTGCTCTGTTGGTTGCTCGTCGTGGTGGCCGCCGATGTTCCGGCGGCGACGCCGACGGTCCGCCTCGTGGACGAAGCGGTGGTCCACGGTGCGCAGGTACGTTGGGCCGACCTCGTGTCGGGTCCCATGGACTCCGATCTGGGCCGACGCGTGGTGTGCGCGTCACCCGCACCGGGTCACGATCGCACCTGGACCCGGCAGGAGCTCCTGCGGGAACTCGTGCGCCGCGGCGCGCAGCCGATACCGCGACTCGTGGGCAGCGACACGGTACGCATCGTCCGGCCGGGAGCGACCCTGGCGCCCGACCGCTTCAGCGCGCGGGTGCGCACACTGCTGGAATCGCAATCGCCGCCCGTGGGCGCGCTCGACCACGAGTACGAGATCCTCCGCGTTCCCTCGCTGCGTGTCCCGCGGGCCGATGCATCGGTGCAGCTGGAGGACACCGGACCCCGCGTCGGCCGTGGGGCGGTCGCGGTGCGTGTCGACGACGGGAGCACCCACGGGCGCCGTGCCTACGTCACGGTCGATCGTTCGGTGCGTGTCGTGGTGCTGCGCAGTGGTCGCGCCCTGGCCGCCGACAGCCCCTTGGGAGTCGGTAACGCAGTCGCGGACACGATCTGGACCGACGACGACCGCGTCTTCGATCGACGCATCCGTCCGGACGAGGCCGACGGCCGTTGGGCGGTGATCCGCTCGATCGCCGGAGGACAGGTCCTGCGTCGCGGCGACGTCCGGGCCACGCCGGTGGTGCACCGCGGCGAGAACGTCCACTGGGTCGTCGAGCGCTCGGGTCTACGGGTGCAGGTCCGCGCCCGCGCGCGCAACGACGGAGCCGTGGGCGAGTGGATCACCGTGGAGAGCCCCTTCGACAATCGCCTGCGCCGGGTCGTGGTCGTGGGACCCGGGCGCGTGGCCGACCATCTTCCCGATCCACCGGTCGACGCGGCGACCGGTGAACGCGTCGGCACGACCGAGGAAGGACGATCATGAAGCGTCTCGTCGTAGGTGTCTGGACCCTTCTTCTCGCGCTCGCCTGTGTCCCGGCCCTCGCCGGAGCCGGCGATCCCTATCTCGACCTGGACCGCTCCACCGGCGGTGTGTCGAACCAGAAGGCCTTTCGGGTGGGCGACATCGTCACCGTCCTGGTCGTCGAGAACGCCCAGGCCAGCACCACCGCCAAGACCGATGCCAACACGAAGTCCGAGATCAGCGGCGGTCCAGGACTCGGGATCCTGAACCAGATCACCGACTGGGGCCTCGAGACCGAGAACAAGTTCGCCGGCGACGGCAAGAGCTCGCGGACGGGTTCGTTGAACACGCAGATGAGCACCCGGGTGGTCGAGCAGCTCCGCAACGGCAACCTGCGCCTGGCGGGCGAACGCACCGTCGAGATCAACGGCGAGATGCAGATCATCGAGCTCACGGGGATCGTTCGTCCGCAGGACGTGCGTGCCGACAACACGGTCGAGTCGACGCTGATCGCCGACGCCGTGATCAGTTACTCGGGAGACGGTCCGGTGGCCGACGCGCATTCGCCGGGACTGCTCACGCGCATCGCGAACTTCCTGTTCTGAGAGGGGTCGATCCATGACTCTGCTTCGCAAGGTCTTCGTCGCTCTCGTGGTTCTCGGTGTGTCGATCCCGGCCTCGCCTTCGACGGCGAGGAGTCCGGAACGCATCAAGGACATCGTGCGCTTCGACGACGAGGTCATGATGCCGCTGATCGGCACCGGGCTGGTGATCGGTCTGGCCGGCACGGGCGACGGCAACGGATTCGAGGCCTCGATCGAGGCTCTGGTCCGCAACCTCGAACGCCTGGGTGTGACCGTCGACCCGAACGGCCTGCGCACGAGGAACGTGGCCATGGTGCAGATCACGGCCAGCGTGCGGTCGCGAGCCCGTCCGGGCGATCGCTTCGACGTCACCGTCAGCTCCATCGGCGACGCCAAGAGCCTGGAGGGCGGGACGCTCCTCGCGGCGGCCCTGAACGGAGTGACCGACGGCGAGACCTACGCCATCGCCAGCGGACAGGTGTCGATCGGTGGATTCAACGTCGAGAGCGGCGCGAACAACCGCGTGCAGAAGAACCACGCCACCGTGGGCATGGTCAGCAGCGGGGGACAGGTGCACCGGTCGCTCCCCGGGGGGCCGCGATCGGACCACATCGGTCTCCTGCTGAACCATCCCGACCGGTCCACGGCGAGCAACGTGGCCAGGTCGATCAACGAGCGCTTCCCGTCGACGGCCCGGGCCGAGGACGCGGGTTTCGTCCGCGTGTACCTGCCCGACGGCTGGGTCGACGATCCCGTGGGATTCATGGCCGAGCTGGGCGAGATCCGCGCGGTGACCGATGCCAAGGCACGCGTGGTGGTCAATGAACGCACGGGCACGATCGTCGTGGGCGGCGGAGTGAGACTGCGCGAGGCGGCGGTGGCCCACGGAAGCCTGAACATCGAGATCCGCACGCGGTACCGCGTGAGTCAGCCGAACAGCTTCAACGAGTCGGGAGAGACGGTGGTCGTGCCCGACGTCCAGACCTTCGTCAACGATGCCGAGGCCCATGTCCTGCGGCTGCCGGACACCGTCACGGTGCAGGACATCGTGGATGTGCTCAACGGCATGGGGGCGTCGCCGCGCGACATCATCGCCATGCTCCAGGCCCTGCGGGCGGCCGGGTCGTTGCAGGCGGAGCTCGAGGTGATGTGATGAGCGATCTGCACGCGATCGGAGTCAAGCCCACAGTGCCGGCGTCGTCGAAGACCGAAGTCTCACCGGAGCTGATGGAGGCCGCACGGGAATTCGAATCGCTTCTGCTGAACACCATGATCAAGGCCATGCGCGACAGCGTGACGCGCAGCGACCTGTTCGGCGACACGAAGCACGTGGAGACCTACGAGCAGATGCTCGACCAGGAGTACGCGAAGGCCATGTCCCGTCAGGGCGGGCTGGGCTTCGCGCGCATGATCGTGGAACAGCTCGGCGGTGAGCAGGACCCCGGTGCGGGCCTCGAATCGCTGCGAAACGCCGCATCGCGCCTCCAGGCCGCGAAGCGTGGCTACGAAGCCTACGGCGAGGCCGCTTCCGCGGTCCGTCCCGACGCCCTGGGAGGCGAACGATGAACGCGACGACCGACACGTCCTGGTCCGACCTGGTGCGCCAGCTCGAACTCGAGCTGGAGGGCCTGAGCCGTCTCGTGAGGCTCTCGCATCGACAATGCCACTACTTGATGCGCCGCGACGAACGGCGGATCCACGCCAATGTCCGGGCCATCGACACGACACTGGCGGACCTGCGCGCCGCAAATGCGCGCCGGACCGGGACTCTCCGGAACCTGGGGATCACGGAGCGGGGCCGGAAAGGACTCAAGATCGCCACGGAACGCGCCGATACCCCCTGGCGAGAGCGGGTCCAGGCGCTGGAGGTTGCCCTCGCCCGGGTGATGGAACTCCTGGGTCACAAGAACCTCCAGAACTATCAGCTGTCCCGTTTCTCCCTGGATTCCGTCGGTGAGGAAATGCGCCTGCTCCTGGGCGCCTCCGAGGATCCGGGTTCGACCTACGACGCCGGGGGAGCGGCCGGGGATCCGGCGCTGCGCGGCGCGGTCGACGGGAGGGCCTGATGTCCGGCATCGGACTCATCAGCGCGTTGGACGTGGCCGTCAGCGGCATGTTCGTGAGCCAGATGGCCACGCAGGTCATCAATCACAACATCGCCAACGCCAACACACCGGGATACTCGCGTCAGTTCCTGCGGATCGGTTCGCAGGACCCCCTGCAGGTGACCTACGGCTCGATCGGCCGCGGGGCGACGTCCCTGGGCGTCGAGCGCGCCCAGAACGACTTCCTGCAGCAGCAGCTGGTGGACCAGAGCGCCCTTCTGGGTGACTACACGGCCATGGACGGGACGCTGCGGTCGGTCGAGGAGGTCCTGGGCGGACTGGACAACGACCGGATCCGTACCGCGATGGGGGAATTCTTCGAAGCCTGGCAGGGCCTGTCGCTCGACACCAACTCCGACGGTGCCCGCGAGGCGGTGGTGGGGGCGACGGCGAACCTCGCGCGCCAGTTCAACCAGATCGATTCGTCGTTGGCCCAGATCGAACGGGACACGCGCGACACCTTCGAAGCCTACGTGACCGACGTGAACGCCATGCTGAACCGCGTGGCCGATCTCAACGGCCGGATCGTCGCGGAGTCGGCGGGCGGTCACCGCCCCAACGACCTCATGGACCAGCGGCAGCAGGTCCTCGACGCACTGGCCGAGACCACGCGGTTCACCACGAACGAGCGCGGCGACGGCAGCGTGGACGTCATGATCGAGGGGCGCGCCGTGGTCACGCGCTCCCACGTGAACGAGCTGCGGGTCCAGGAGAGCACCACGGCCGACGGCGGCCGGGTCCAGGAGGCGGTGTTCGGCGGCAAGAACCCCGTGGTCGTGCCCTTCCAGGCGGGTGCCCTGGCCGGTTACCAACGCATGTCCAACGACATGGTTCCGGGGATCCGGGCCCAGCTCGACGAGCTGGCCTCGGAGATCATCCGCCGTGTCAACGATCTGCACGAGAGCGGGGTGACGGCCGAGGGTGTGGGCGTATCGCTGTTCAACGGGAACTCGGCGGCCACCATGTCGATCAACGAGGCGGTCGCGAACAACAATCGCCTGGTGGCCGCGGGTCGCGATGGAACCCCGGGCGACAACACGTTGGCCAAGGACATCGCCAACCTCGGAGCCACGGTGGTCGACGGCCACGACCGCTCGCTCGACGACATGTACTTCACGTTCATCGGTGGGGTGGCGAACGACCGCGGGCTGTACGACTCGTTGCTCTCCGGCCAACAGGGCATCGTCGAGTCCGCCCGGACCCGTCTCGAGGCCGAGAAGGGCGTGAACATCGACGAAGAACTGGCGAACCTCGTGATCTATCAGCGCTCCTACGAGGCGAATGCGCGCGTGGTGCGCGCCGTCGACGAGATGCTGGCCACCCTCGTCGGCATCATCTAGCCCGGGAGATCGAATCGATGCGCGTCACCAACCAGTCGGTCGCACGCAATCTGATCTTCGAGATCAGCCGCAACTACGACCGCATGAACATGTACCGGCTGCAGGTCTCGAGCGGGAAGAGCATCAACAGCTTCGCCGACTCGCCGCGCGACATCGGTCGACTGAAGCGCTTCGACGCGTTGCAGTCGTACAACGACCAGTACCTGAGGAACCTCACCAACGCGCGCTCGAAGCTCGAAGCCGTCGACACCTCCCTGCAGCGCATGGCCGGCGAGGTCGCGGGCCTGCGGGAGCTCGTGCAGAGTCAGGTGAGCGAGGGCATCACGAACGCCGACACGCGGGCCAACGTCGCGAACCAGGTGCGCGGCATGCGCGAGTCCTTCATGGCCTTCGCGAACCAGCAGATCGAAGGATCCTACCTGTTCGGCGGATTCCGGAACAATCGCGCTCCCTTCTCGTTGGTGGGCGACGAGGTCGCCTACAACGGTGACGATCGCGACCCCTCGGTCCAGGTCGGGCCGACGCTCGAACTCGCCACGAGTGTGTCCGGCGACGAGTTCATGGGCACCGACGCCGCGGTGATGGCCGGGACCACGGAACTCCGTCCGCGGATCCGGGCGGGCACGCAGCTGGCGGACCTCAACGCGGGCGCGGGCGTGGCGATGGGGTCGATCGAGATCCGGGCCGGGGTCGACCCGCCCGTCACGGTCGATCTGACGGGGTCGGCGACGGTGCAGGACGTGATCGACCGGATCAATGCGGCGTCCGGTGGGAGTTTCACGGCGTCGATCAATGCCGACGAGACCGGTCTGCAGATCGTCGGACCCCAGCCGGTGTCGGTGGGAGAGACGCTCGGCGGCAGCACGGCCGGAGACCTGGGCCTGCGCGGGACGACCACCGGGACGCTGCTGGTGGGCGACGCGATCCAGCCGCGCCTGGATGCCTCGGTCGATTTCGCCGAGATGCGGACCCTCGACGGTGAACTGCCGCTGGGGACCCTGCGGATCGTGATCGACGACGTGGTCACGGACGTCGATCTGTCGACGGCGAACAACCTCGGCGAGGTCCGTGCGGAGATCCAGTCCCTGATTCCGGACATGGACCTGCTGATCAATGACGGGTCCATCTCCCTCTCGCTCGATCGCGACGCGTCGTTCCGCTCGGAGAGCCCTCCGGGCGACGACACGGCCGCGCTCCTGGGGCTCTCCGGAGAGGCGAGTCCGACGCGGTCGTTCCAGGTGTTCCAGGACGTGATCGACGCCCTGGAGGCCGACGACACCGAGGCGTTGCGGCAGACCCTCGTCGAGATCAAGGACGTCCACGACCACCTGGTGGGACTGAACGTCCAGATCGGCGGGCGTCAGAACACCCTGGACAACCAGGAAGCCGTGCTCATGGAGCGCGAGCAGACACTCATGGTGGAGCGGTCGCGGATCGAGGAAGTCGATCTGGTGAACGTGGCCACGCGGCTGACCTTCGCCGAGACGACCTACCAGGCATCCCTGGCCTCGGCGGCGGGAATCTTCCAGATGTCCTTGCTGGACTACCTGTAGGGGGGAAGCGGATGCGCATCGAGAGCCAACGCATCGGGACCTTCGAGGTCGACGACCGGAGCCTGATCCAGTTCCCCTCGGGCCTGGTGGGATTGCCGGCCCGCAGCCGTTTCGTGATCCTCGAGTTCGACCGAGACGTACCGCTGGCGTGGATGCAGCACGTCGACGACCCGGAATTCGGACTCCCAGTAGCCGATCCGGGGATCTTCGTGCAGGATTACCAGGTCGAGGTACCTCGGTCCGACGTGGCCGATCTCGATCTCGGGTCACTGGACGACGCCGTCATGCTGGTGGTGACGACGATCCACCACGGTGGCATCATGGTGACCGGAAACCTGCGCGCCCCGCTGGTGGTGAATCTGGCCAACCGGCGCGGTCGACAGATCGTTCTCGATCGACCGGACCTCGACGTGCGGGCTCTGGTGGATCCGATCGCCTTTGCCCGGGCCTCGCGGACTCCCGGGGCCCAAGCCGTGACGGCGGAACCCGTGTCGGGCTGACCGGCCGATCCACCGCGCGCCATCGACAGGGAGGTCGTGGTGCTCGTCCTCAGTCGCAAACGCAACGAGAAGATCGTGATCGGGGACGGGATCACCGTGACCGTTCTCGAGGTCCGTGGTGACCAGGTGCAGCTGGGGATCGATGCTCCCCGCGAGATTCCGGTGCACCGCTACGAGGTCTTCGAACAGATCAAGCGCACCACCGACGAGGCGGCGCGAAGTGACCTGGATTCGCTCGAGGAGCTACGCCGACTGCGCCGGAAGAAGAGCGAGGACGACGACTGACCGCCTTCAGCGGTGGCGGTCGAGCACCACGGGTCCCTGTTCCCCTTCACCGTAGGGGTCGACGCGGCGGGCCCGCATCGATCCCAGAGCGCGCCCGACGTCCTGCTTCTCGTTCCGCATCCACTCGATCAGCGCGTGGCCCTCGTCGCGCAAGCGGTCGAGGGCGCCCTGCACGTGTGGCGAGCGGGGACCACTCTGCGGTCCGAGCAGTTCGACGAGTTCCCCCAGTGCCTCGGAGCGAGCGTCGAGCTCGGTCTCGATCTGGTGGAGCCGCCCCTGGCGGACGTGCTCGCGCAGGGCCGCATCGTGGGATCGAACCCGGTCGATGACCCGGCCGACGGAATCGGAGGGGGCGTCGTTCATGCCGAGATCGACAGGCTCGGCACCCGGTCGCCGGTCGGGTCCGCGCTGTCGGATGACGGGGCAGACGACTCGGTGTGCGACGGCGACGCAGCCTGCTCACCGCCCGGCTGAACGTTCTGCTCGGCGAGTTCTTCCCAGGAGCGGGCCAGGCGGCCCAGGACACGAAGGCAGTTCTCGAGGTGCGAGCTCCGGTTGTAGGTGCTGGCCTGCAGCAGCTCGTGTTCCACGTACTCGTACAGCAGGGCGAGCCGACCGACCAGTTCCGGGGCGACACTCTCGTCGAGCGCGTTGCCCAGCTCCTGGACGATCCGCATGGCGCGGTTGATCCGGTCGCCCTTGCGCGCGGTGTCGCCGTTGGCGATCGCCTCCTGCGCCTCGCCGATGTACTTCAGAGCTCCCTGGTAGAGCATGGCGACGAGTCGGGCGGGGGATCCCGTCTCGACGGCGGTGGCGGTGTACTGATGGACTGCGCGCTGATTGTCCATGGGTCATCGACTCCGTTCGATTGCGCGTGTGGGCGGATCACAGTCCGCCGAAGAAGCCCTGCTGTTGTTGCAGCCGGGAGATGGTCATCTCCATCGCGGTGAACTTCCGCGTGAGCGTCGATTCGTAGAGATCGACGGATCGTTCCTCGCGTTCGATGCGATCCTCGATCCTCGAGATCTCGGAGTTGATGCTGTCGGTCCGCAGGGCGATCAGCCCACGGCTGTCGCCGGTTCCCCGCGTGAAGGATTCGATGGTGTCGCCCAGCTGGAAGGCGATGCCTCCGCCGCTGGTTTCCGTCGGAGACTGCGTGAACAGGTCGAGCACGGCTCCGTAGTCGGCTTCCACGGCCGAGGACAGCTTGGCCTCGTCCAGCGACATCGTGCCGTTGCGGTCGAGGGACAGCCCGACGTTGGCGGCGACGATCCGTTCGCCGTCGTTCGGGCCCGTCGAGACCGAGGTCGTCATGATGCGGCTCAGGGTGCTGCGCACGCTGCGCACGAGCGAACTCCCCTGCAGTGCGCCCCCCTGGGCGGACTGGGCCTCGGCCAGATCCTTCAGCTCGTTGTAGGTATTCACGAACTCCTGGAGCTTCTCCGCCAGTGCTGTGGTGTCGCCTTCGATGGTGATCTCGGTGGTTCCCACAGACTTCAGGTCGAGCACGGTGCCCTCGAGCGCTCCCTCGACGGAGTTGTCGGGGCTGGTCACCGTGATCGAGTCGTCGATGGTCAGGAGGGCATCGGCCCCGGTCGTGGACACGGTGAACGCCGGTGCGGTTCCTCCCCCCAGGCCGCTGGTGTCGACGGTGAACTGGTTCGCGACACCGGACTCGTCGGCGCTGACCATGAGGCGGTATCCGCTGCCGTCGTTCACGACCGAAGCGGTCACTCCTGCGTCGGCTTCGTTGATCGCGAGCTTCAGGTCGGACAAGGACGAAGCACCGGCCTCGAGGGTGACCGTCGTGGTCTCGCCACCGAGCGTGAAGGAGAAGTCGCCCGCTCCGACGTCGTCGTTGACGCTCGTGTAGGCCTGACTGATCGTGCGGTGGGTCTGCGCGAGCTGGTCGACGGTCACCCGGAAGGTGCCCACCGGCGAGGCGGAGTCCGCCGTGGCGGCCATGAGGTCCTCGTTGCCCACGCGCGCGGCACGGCTGCTGAACTCACCTTCGCTGTCGAGTCCCTCCGCCAGACCCCGCAGCTTCTCGAGTGCGGTGTTCAAGTCGTCGAGAGCACGAAGACTGCGGTCGAGCCCCGACTTCTCCTGTTCGTAGCGTTGGATCGGGCGGCGGCGGAGCGCGACCAGTTCCTGGACGATCTTCGCCGTGTCCAGGCCGGACGCAACGCCACTGAACGAGATCGCGGACATCCAGGATCTCCTTTCCACCTCGCGGTGGTGGGTCGACCGCGCGCTCAGCTGCGGTCGTCGAAGAGCAGGCCTCGCAGCTCGTTGAGACGGCGGCTGGCCTCGAGCAGGTCCTCCGGCGGGATCTGGCGGATCAGCTCACCGCTCTCGGTGTCGCGAATCCGAACGACGTACCGGCGATTCTCCTCCTCGAACGAGATGTCGAGGGAGTGGCGGCCGAGCGCCTTCAGTTCGCTCTTCAACTCGTCGGCGGTGGCGCGCAGGGCCGTGCGCATGGCGGCCTCGTCGGCACCTCCGGGCGACGCGGTGGCCTCGCGGCCGTTCGCCGGGGCAGAAGACTCGTCTTCGGTCTTCGGACGCCGGGTTGCAGGTTCCGGACCATCGGATCCGGGGTCCGCGGGAGCGCGCGAGGGGACCGGACGTGCGGCCGGTGCAGGGCGCGCCGCGGAAATCTCGACGGCGGGACCGGCGACCGCTGTATCGACACGTAGCGTATCCATGTGTGCCTCCCACGAACTCCGCGGCGGCCCGGGTCTCCCCAGCGGGGGAGACCCGGTCGAACCGCGGGTCTACGACCGTCCTCTCGGGTCTAGCCGAGCAGGCTGAGCGCGGACTGGGGAGCGAGGTTCGCCTGGGCGAGGACGGAAACGCCGGCCTGCTGCAGGATCTGCAGCGAGGTCAGGTTCGCCGACTCCTCGGCCACGTCCACGTCGCGGATCCGCGAGTTCGCGGCGGAGAGGTTCTCCACCACGACGCCGAGGTTGCGAACCGTCGACTCGAGGCGGTTCTGGACCGCACCGAAGCTCGCGCGGGTCTGGGTGATCGTGGTCAGGGCACTGTCGAGCGAATCGATCGCGGCCCGGGCGTTCGCCCCGTCGGCGCCGGTCAGCGTGGCCGAGTCGAGGCTCAGCGCGGTCGCGTCGACGGTGGTGGCGAAGTCCAGATCGATCCGGTCGTCGGCCGTGCTGCCGGTCCCGACCTGGATCGCGACGGCGCCGCCGGATCCGTCGATCAGCTTGGTGCCGTTGAACTCGGTGGTCGCGGCGATACGATCGATCTCGGACGTCAGGGCCTGGAACTCGTCGTCCAGGAACTGGCGCTCGTTCTGTCCGAGCGTGCCGTTGGCGGCCTGCTCGGCCAGCTCCCGCAGGCGGATCGCGATGCCGGAGATCTCGTCGAGCGAGCCCTCGGCGGTCTGCACCATCGAGATGCCGTCGTTCGCGTTCCGGCCCGCCTGCTGCAGGGCGCGGATCTCGGACTTCAGGCTCTCGGAGATCGCCAGACCGGCGGCGTCGTCACCCGCGCGGTTGATGCGCAGGCCGGACGACAGCTTCTCGAGCGACTTCCCCAGCTTCACGCCGGTGTTCATCAGGTTACGCTGGGCGTTGATCGAAGCGAGGTTGGTGTTCACGCGGAGTCCCATGGCTTCCTCCTTGAAGTCGGGACGGTCGTTGTTGCGGTTCGTGACGAGACGCTCGTCCCGGTCCAGGGGATCCGTTCCCCGTCCACCGTGGACTCGCGACTCGTTGGCGGTATCGGTCTCACGGGCTGCGGCTTGAGCAGAAAATTGCCGGTCTGGTACGGGACTTGAGAGCGATGGGGTCGTCATGACCGTCGCGAGTGCACACGAGGTCGCCTGGACCACCGCGCGACCCGAGGAAAACGGGGACTTCGTCGCCTTCGTCGACGCCTGTTTCGGGCGCCCGGGGGGGCGTAGCCTGCGCCGGGAGTTCCCGACCGCGCTCGCGGCGGACAACGCGCGGCACCATTTCGAGGGGTCGATCGACGGTCGTCGCGTGTGCGCGGCCACCGCTCTGGTGCGGCCGTGGACGACCACGTCTGGTCGGATCGTGGTCGCCTGTGTGGGTTGTTTCGCGACGGCGCCGTCGTATCGGGGCCAGGGCCTGAGCGGCAGACTCCAGGGCGTGGTGCTCGAGCACCTCGAACGAGAAGGCGTGGACTGGGCCGCCCTGTGGACCGATCGCCCCGAGATCTATGCGCGACGTGGATTCCGGCCCACCGGGGTCGAGGTCCACGGGCGGCTCGACGCCGTCGACTGGCCCCGACCGGCCGACGGAGACGTCGTCCGTGCGGCGACCCGCGACGATGCCTCCGCCGCGCTCGAGCTCTACCGCGCCCATCGGATGCGAGCGGACCGGACCACGGCGGACATGGCCGCATACCTCGATCCCACGACCTCGCGGAGCTGGGTCCTGGTTCGTGGTGACGAGATCGTCGCCTACGTCTGTCTGGGAAAGGGCGACGACTTCCCCGGATACGTGCACGACTACGGCGGCGAGCCCGGAGCCGTCCACGCCCTGTGGGGGGTCGCCGTCGACGCCGGAGCGCGAGCGGTGCTCCTTCCCGCCGGGAGCGACGCCTATCGTCGAGGACCGGCCGCGGCCATGCCGGGAACCGTGCAGTCGGCCGCCATGATCCGCGCCTTCGACGGCGCACCACGCCCCGCGTCCACGGACTTCGCCGTCTGGGGCTTCGACTCCGCCTGATCCGACCGGAGGGACCGACCGTGCGGTTGCCGATCTCGGTGTGCATGATCGTCCGTGACGAGGCCGAGGTGCTCGGCGTGGCGCTGGAGTCGGTGCGATCCTGGGCCGAACAGGTCGTCGTGGTCGACACCGGGAGCCGGGACGACTCGCTCGACGTCGCGCGCCGCCACGGCGCCCTGGTCGAGCAGATCGAGTGGAAGAACGACTTCTCCGCCGCGCGCAACGTGTCGATGGATCTGGCGAGCGCTCCCTGGATCCTGATCGTCGATGCCGACGAGTGGATCGATCCCGCCGACACCCCGCGCCTGGCCACGCTGATCGCCGAAGAGCCCGTGCGGGCCTACCGCTTTCCGCAGCGCAACTACGTGTCGAACTCCGGATGGGCGCGCTTCGTGGCCGGTCCCATGCCGCCGGTGTGGGGGCTCGAGGCCGTGGGGTGGGTCGAGGCCAGGCAGGTGCGCCTGGTGCCGAACCGTCCCGGGATCCGCTACGAGGGTCCTGTGCACGAGACGATGTCCGGAGCCCTCGAACGGGCCGGCGTGGAGCGGTCGGACGCCGAGGTTCCGATCCATCACGTGGGCAAGCTGCGGTCCGAGGCGGTGATGGCGCGGAAGAAGCAGCTGTACCACCACCTCGGACGTCTGAAGTTGCAGACGCATCCGGGCGGGCAGGCCCTGCTCGAACTCGGGATCCAGTGCAGCGAGCTGGGCGAGACCGCCGAGGCGCGGGAGCTTCTCACCCGGTCCCTCGACGAACTCGGACCGGGTCCGGAGCGCGCGCGAGCCGTCGCCTGCCTGGCGTCACAGATCGAGACCCTCGACGGCCTGGGCGCGGCCGAGAGCTTCCTTCGCACGGAACTCCCCGGCGTGGCCGGCTTCCCCGACGCGTGGGAACGTCTCGGAGTGCTGCTGGTCCGCGCCCAGCGTTTCGCCCGCGCGGCCGAGGTCCTGGAGAGTGCGGTGGAGGCCTTTCCCGACGCCGCGAATCTCGTCGTGCTGGCGGCCGAGTGCGAGCTGACGCTGGGTCAGTACGACCGGGCGGCGGGTCTCTACGACCGATTGCGGACCGTGGCCGCGGGGGCCGGCATCGGCGAGGTCGGCTTCGGCATCGCCCGGGCCGCGCAGGGGGATGTCGGCCCGTTGATCGAGTGTCTGCGTGACCCCGCCACCTCGGCGTTCGCGCGCGGACCGCGGGGTGCGCAGCGTCGCCTGCGGGCCGATTGGATCCTCGGCGGAGGTCCCGGGACGCTGCGGAGCGCCGGAACCGACGTCGTGCGTGTCGAGCTGCAGAGCGCCTATGCGGCGCGGGGACGTCTGGCCGCGGCCCATGCTCTCGATCCCGGCCTGGTCACGGCAGCTCGCTGTGGGCTCGAGGCCGTGGTCCGCAGCCTTCCCCGCGGCGCCGCGGCACGGTCGGTGGCTTCGCGTGCCGCGGCGATGGCGGGGGCGACCCGCTGGAGCGCGGCGGACGCGGCCCTCTCGACCGCGCACTGAGGATTCAAGTTCTCCCGCGGCCCCGTCGATATGTTCCGGTGACAGTGACGCGGTTGCCGCGGACCCACACGTTGGGAGACCGTGCGGCGCGCGCGGGGATCGGATCCTCCGGATCGGGCCCGTCGTTCCCGGGAAGGGAGCGCGGGGTGTCCGAATGGACCCGGACTTGCTAGAGTTCCCGTCGAAGGAACAGAGGCCGGAGGTTCCGGCCCGAACCCCTTCGAACCGGACTCTGGTTCCGGCGGACGGAGTGAGGATCTCATGGCGACGCACCCCATCGGTGGACCCGGCCCCCAGTCCCTGAACGACGCCCCGACGCGGACGTCGACGGATCGAACGGACGGTACCCGGTCGACGCAGGATCCGTCGAAGGTTCCGGCGAACGGGGCCGAGGGTGCGCCCGCGGGCGCAGAGGCCACCGAAAAGGTGCAGATCTCGCAGAAGGCGCGGGATCTGCTCCGGATGAGCGAGCTGATGAACTCTGCCCGGAACACTCTCGACAAGACACCGGACGTCCGCGCCGAACGCATCGCCGAGGTCAAGGAGCGCATGCGGGCGGGCGTCTACGAGACCGACGGGGTACGCCAGGAACTCGCCCACCGCCTGAGCGGGATCCTGGGCGAGCTTCCGGCCTCCGGACCGGGTGGTTCGCAAGCGGAGTGACTCCGCGTGGCCGCACGCCCGGCCACCCACGACCCCTTTCGTGACCTATCGGGAAAAGTCTTGGCGCCCTGACAGCGGCATGGTAGGAAACTGGCCATCGGAGGTCCGTTGGTTTCCATCCATGCCCCTGGAGTCAGGTGAACGAGACGCCTCTCATCCTCTGGATCGGCCGGGCCGATGGACCGCACCCGCTGCTGGCGGAGGCCGGTTTCGAGGTCACATCGAGCGAATCGAGCCGTCCCGCGCTCGTGTTGCTCGATCTGGACGACCAGGACGAACCCTACCCGGCGATCGCGCGGGTTCGGGCCCAGTTCCCCGATGCACCGGTCATCGCCGTTTCGCGCCAGACGGATCCCCGCCACGTGGTCGAGGCGGTACGGTCGGGGGCCCAGGACTTCGTCCATCGTGACGCCGGATCGCAGGAGCTCCGCGAGTCGGTCGACCAGGCGCTGTTGCGCCGACGACTGAGCCTGGAGCAGCGGGGGGTCGTGCGCTTCCTCGAGGATCACGGGCGTCAGGTCGAGGACGAACGGCGCCTGCTCAACGAGCGCATGGCCTCGTTGGCGGGTGAACTGGAGAGTGCCCACCGGCAGCTCGAGGACGCCCATCGCGAACTCCGCGGGCGCGTCGCCCAGCTGGTGATGCTGTACCGCATCGGCCGGGACCTCACGACGCACCGCAACTGGGACGAGGCCCTCCAGACCTTCCTGGCCTCGCTGTGCAAGTTCCTCGATGCACGCGGGGCGACTCTGCTGCTGCGATCCCAGCAGGGCCGGCGCCTGGCGGCGCGGAGCACCGTGGGGATGGACACCCCGGCGGTCGACGAGGCCATCGACATCCTGCGTCCGCAGCGATCGGTCGACGGCCGCGAACCGCTGCTGTCGCCGTTGGAAGAAGCCCGCCGTGACGACCCGCGTTCGTGTGCGCAGATGGACGAGCCCTGGGATCGGACCGTGCTGCCGCTCTGGCACCGCGACGAAGACCTCGGAGCACTCGTCATCGAGAAGGACTACGACTCGTCCGAGGCGATCCGCGACGACTTCTACTTCCTGATCACGATCCAGACGGTCCTGACCGAAGAGGTGGCCAGCGCGCAGACCTTCAGTCAGCTCCGCAAGCTCCAGCGCTTCCAGGAACGCACGCTGGACCATCTCGGGAGTGGGATCGTCACCGTCGACGGCGACGGTCGCATCGCCACCGCCAACGCCAAGGCGCGGGAACTGCTGGATGTGGGTGTGGTCGAGGGCCTGCCCCTGGCGGGTCGCCTACGCCTCGGGAGCGAAGGGCCGAATCTCGGACAATGGCTGTCGACGATCACCGACACCACGCCGGGATCCGTCGAGGGCCGGCTCGCGACCGAGCACGGCGGGGAACCGATCCCGGTCTCGGTGGTGGCGTCGCGGATCCCGGGAGAGTTCCCGGGCGACACCTACCACGTGTGCGTGATCGAGGACTTGCGTCAGAAGCGCGCGCTCGAGGCCGAGCGCCGGCGTGCGGCACGGCAGAAGGAACTGTTGATCATGGCGGCCGAGTGGGCCCACGACGTGCGGACCCCGCTCACCGGCATCCTGCACAGCTCCGAGTTGCTGGCCGGTGCCGTCGACCCGCGCTCGCCGAAGCTGCGCCACTTCCGCGTGATCCAGTCCGAGGTCCGGCGGATCAACGACCTGGTCGATCACTTCCTGGACTACGCACGCCCGGTGCAGCTACGCCGGGTGGCGGGCGACCTGACCCGGGTCGTGGCCGAGGTGGTCGACCTGCTGGTCGGTCCCGCCGCGAAACGGGGTGCCGCTCTCGAGCTGGTCGTCGAGGACGGCGCGGAGAGCTGCCCGTGCGAACTCGATCGCGACGCCATGAAGCAGGTCGCCCTGAATCTGGTGTCGAACGCGCTCGACGCGGTGGCCGACGGGGGGCAGGTCACGGTGCGACTCTCGCGCCGCGACGATGCGCCCCTGGACGAGGACGGCCGCCGTGGACCGGGCGCCGTACTGCAGGTCGAGGACGACGGGCCGGGCGTGCCCGACGCGTTCGTCGACCGCCTGTTCGTTCCCTTCTTCACCACCAAGTCCGATGGCACGGGCCTGGGCCTCGCCATCTCCGAGAAGATCGTACGCGCGCACGACGGCGACCTCCGCTATCTGCGCGAGAACGGTACGACGATCCTGCGGGCGATCGTGCCCGTCGAAGCCGCCGCAGGCGTGACTCTCGACGAGGACCGGGACGACACCGACACCCGCGATCGCATGCACGCGAAAGGATGACCATGGCGCGCAAGAAGGTGCTGATCTGCGACGACCAGGAGACGATCCGCAAGTCCCTGGGCGAAGCCCTGGCCGACGACGGCTACGAGATCGACGAGGCCGGAGACGGAACCACCGCGCTCGACCGCGTGCGCGACGAGGCCCCCGATCTGTTGCTGCTCGATCTCAAGCTGCCGGACACCACCGGCGTGGAGGTGTTGCGGACGATCCGCGACGAGGGTCGCGACGTACCGGTCATCCTGATGACCGCCTACGGTGATACACCGACGGCCGTCGAGGCCATGAAGCTCGGGGCCTACGACTTCGTGCAGAAGCCCTACACGCTCGGCGACATGAAGACCAAGGTCGCCTCGGCGCTGAAGGCACGGCTCCGGCAGCGTTCGGCCGACCTGGCTCGAGCGCACGAGCACGAGACGGGCGGCATGTACCTGGAAATGCTGCGTCGCACTCCGGGACTGTCGGAGGTCAGTGAGATCGTCGAGAAGCTCGGTCGCAGCCGGGCCGGCAACGAGGCCGAGGTGCTGATTCTCGGCGAGAGCGGAACCGGCAAGGAGATCGTCGCACGGGCGATCCACGAGGTCAGCCATCCGGGCGCACCCTTCATGGAGATCAACTGCGCCGCCGTTCCGGAATCGCTGCTCGAGAGCGAGTTGTTCGGGCACGAGAAGGGCGCCTTCACCGATGCGAAGTCGGCCAAGGAGGGTCTGTTCGAGCTCGCCGGGCAGGGGACCATCTTCCTCGACGAGATCGGCGAGCTCGGCGTGACCCTGCAGAGCCGCCTGCTGCGGGTGGTCGAGAACCGCAAGTTGCGGCGCGTGGGGGGCAAGGAGGATCGTCCGGTGCGGGCGCGCATCGTGGCGGCCACGAACCGTCAGATCGAGAGTGCGATCCAGGACGGCATGTTCCGCAACGATCTGGCGCAGCGCCTGTCGGTGATCCGACTGAACCTGCCCGCGCTGCGCGATCGTCCCGAGGACGTTCCCACGCTCGTGCGCGTGTTCGTCGAGAGTTTCAATCGCGAGCTCGGCCTGGAGTGCGAGCCGCCGAGCGACGAACTCTGCGAGTTGCTCGTGCGCTACCCGTGGCCGGGCAACGTCCGTGAACTGCGCAACATGATCCGTCGCATCATGATCCTGGAGGAGCCCGAGCGGGTCCTCCCGCATCATCTCCCGCCGCACGTGGTGCGGGGGGAGAACCCGCGCGCGGGCGACGATCAGGACGTCGAGCGGATCGGGCGCGAGTTGCTGCCCCTGTCGGAGGTGCAGCGGATCCACATCCTGCACGTGCTCAAGGCGACGAAGAACAACAAGAGCAAGGCGGCGAGGATCCTCCAGATCAGCCGGCAGACCCTCCGCGAGAAGCTGAAGTCCTTCGAGGACGCCGAGGCGGCCTCCGACGACGGCGAGGATCTCTCGATGTCGGCCGCCGACTGAGCGTTCGGCATCGGATCCGCATCGGCCGCGAGGCCGCCGGATCACGACCGGGCCCCGCCGTCGGCTGACCAGCTATCGACCACCCGGATCACGGTGGGCCTCTCCGGACGGAGGGGCCCATCGTCGTTCCCCGCTCCGCCGGTGCCGTGTCGGTCGTCCATTCAAAACATTGAAAAGAAACCGTTTACACGATCCCCGCCTTTCGACGGCCCGGGTCGACGGACGGAACTCGGGGGCTGCGGGTGCGCGCGTGGCCCCCGACGGTTCAGCGGCACCTGTCTTGCGCTTCGGCCCCCGCGAAGGAGGCCCAGGCACATGAAGGCGCGAAACCCGGTGAGCATCGTACCCGTTCTGCTGGCGACCGTGATCGCGGTCGGAGCGACGGCGGCCGACGAGACGGCTCTGGTCGAGCGCGCACTCGTGCGGTTGGAGAACCTCGACTCCGATCCACTGCGGATTCCGCCGGCCCCGGTCGCACCCGAGGAGATCGAGGTGCGCGAGCATCTGGCCATCGCGCGCTCGGTCCGCATCGTACAGTCCGAGCTCGACACCTCGCTCGCCGTGCTCACGGGCAAGGTCCTGCCGCTGCTCTCGTTGGCCCGCAACCATCATCATCTCGGCCTGCGCCTGCGTGCGCTCGAGTGGTACGGCCGCGCCGAGATCGCCGACAAGAACAAGGAGTTCGCCGACGTCATCCTGTCCGAGCGCATGGAGGTCGCCCTGGAGCTGGGCGACAGCAGCCTGGTCTCGGACTTCGCCGACCAGATGCTCGACCGCTCCGATGATCCCTCCTGGACGCCGCACCTCGCGCGCGTGCTGGCCTTCCTCGCCACCTTGCCCGACGCCGTCGACCCGGCGCTGGACATGGCGCGTCGGATCGAGGAAATCGACGGCGACCCGGATCCGGCTTGCGTGCTCGAGCTCGCACGACTCCACCAGCGCCACGACGACGACCAGGCCGCGCTGGGTCACTATCGCGCTCTCCTGGCCCGTCAGCGTGATCTGAGCGCGCGACAGCTGGCCCTGACCGTCTGGGGGCTGGGCGACACCTACCTCGCGTCGGGACGGACCGAGCGTGCCCTGCCGCTCCTGAGGGCCTGCCGCGAGCACGACGTCGGTCGACTGAGTGCGTGGGCCACCTACCAGACGGCGGGGCTGGCCGCGACCGCCGGAGAATTCGACGAGGCCGAGCACCTGTTCCGGAGCATCTGCGAGCGCGAGGGCGACACCCCGTGGCGTGACGACGCCTGCACGCGTCTGGCGCAGGTGCGGGAACTCCAGGACATCGACGCAGCGCTGCGCCCCTTCGGTCGCACGCTGCCCGGCACCGAGGAGACGCGGTGAAGGACGTGATCGGTCGCTTGATCCTGGCCTACCGCCGGGAACTGGATCTCTACGCCGAGATCCTCGAACTGGCCCGGCAGGGTGCCGAGATCGTGCGTCATTGCCGTCCGCTGGGCGAGTTGAACGCCGTGAACGAGCGCAAGCAGGACCTGCTGGCCGAGATCGCATCGATCGACCGCACCATCGCCGACGACAAGCACGCGTGGCGCGAGGACAGCGCGGCCACCGCGAGCTCGCAAGGCGCCGAGCTCGACAAGCTGTTGCGGCGTCTGACCGACCGTATCGAGCAGATCCTGCTCGCCGAGCGGGAGACCGACCGCTGGATCGTCCAGGGCGCCGGTGTGACCGAGGCAGAGCCCGAGACCGACCCCAACCTTTCGGCCCAGGCCATGAGGACGACACCATGACCGAGACGCTGCTGCGCGCACTGAGCGACGGAACCGTGACCGAAGACGGTATCGGTCTGCTGGGCCGCATGCTCCACCGCTTCCGCAATTCGCTGACCTCGGTCCGCGGCTACGCCGAACTGCTGGCCGAGAGCGACGTTCCGGAGGAACGGCGCCGACAGTGGGCGACACGGATCATCGAGCAGCTCGAACGTATCGAGAGCCTGCAGTCCCGGCTCGACGCCGGCCGTCAGGTCGGACGTCCCGTGGCCGAGCACTCGCTCGGCATGGTGCTGCGGGCCGCCGTACGCCGAAGTCGGCAGCGCCTCGCATCCGCAGCCGCCGGCATCGACGTCCGATTCGACCTCGACGGCGACCTCCTCGTCCGCGGCGACGGTGAGGCCCTGACCGAGGCGGTGGCCGCTCTCGTCGACAACGCCTGCGAAGCGACCGCACTGCTCCCGGGTCCGGAGCGCGCGGTGCGTCTGACACTCGAGCAGGACGCCGATCACTGGACGGTCTGCGTGGAGGACGACGGTCCGGGGATGACACCGGACGTCGCCGAGCGCGTGGGCACGGCCTTCTATTCACGAAAGCCCGGCCACCTGGGCCTCGGCACCTATCTGAGCCGGACCTACCTGCAACGCCACGACCTCGACCTCGGTCTGACCAACGCGTCGGACGGAGGAACCGTGGCGACCATTCGTGGACGGCATCTGCCGTCGCAGCCCGAACGGCGGACACCGTCAGGAGGAAGATCATGAAGCAATCCCGCAGCGTCCTCGTCGTCGAGGACGAGCAGGCCACGCGCGATCTCTTGCGCGCGCAGCTCGCCCAGGACTTCGAGGTGCGCACGGCAGGTAATGGCGAGGAGGCACTGTCGTCGATGTCGTCGCGAGACTTCGACCTCATGCTCCTCGACATGAATCTCCCCGGGATCTCCGGTCTCGACGTCATGAAGCAGCTCCACGAGCTCGAGAACGCACCGACGGTGATCGTCGTCTCGGCCGACTCGAACGTGAGCAGCGCCGTCGACGCCCTGCGCGAGGGCGCTTACGACTACCTGGTCAAGCCGTTCTCGATGGACGAGCTGCGGGCGACGCTCGACCGGGCCAGCGAGCGTACGCTGCTCATGAAGGAGAACCAGAACCTGCGCAAGACCATTCGTCGGTCCCAGCGCTTCGGTGGCATGCTCGGAAGCTCGCCGACCATGCAGGAGCTCAAGCGCGACATCGAGAAGATCGCCGACACGCGGGGAACGGTGCTCCTGACCGGGGAGAGCGGTACGGGGAAGGAACTGGCCGCACGCGCCATCCACGAGTTGAGCGTGCGCCACAAGGGCCCGTACAT